>Ga0207646_10000101_pt1 | contig 115220 bp, 87 predicted proteins | sample KBSK5502metaG_FD_184343 | JGI IMG/M metagenome (GOLD analysis project Ga0207646, IMG submission 184343) | Corn, switchgrass and miscanthus rhizosphere microbial communities from Kellogg Biological Station, Michigan, USA - KBS K5-50-2 metaG... | ecosystem: Host-associated > Plants > Roots >...
CTACTGGCGGGGCTGGGACATCGCCCGATCGGTGCGGCTGTCGCCGGCGAGCACCGCAGCCAGGCCGCAGGGCTGGGTGATGGACGGCTTCGGCGGGGTGCATCCCTTCGGTGGCGCCCCAGCGGTCTCTTACTCGGCTTACTGGCCGAATTGGGATATCGCGGTCCAACTCACGCTCAATTAGTTCGCGTCGCCGGCCGACCCGTACACGACCAGTCGCTTCGCCTGGGGAAGCAGGTTTTCTGCAGTTCGGCGCGTCAACACTCAGGGAGGTGCACTATCGTGCGGACTCGCTTTTTCGCGGCGCTGATCGGAGCTCTCGTGGTCGGGTCGGCCCAGCCGGCTTTCGCCACGGGGCAGCAGGCGACGGGGCTACGCGTCGGTGTGTCGCTTCCGTCGCCGGAGCGGATGCCCGCTGTGCCCCCGGCCAAATTTGCCGGTAAGCTGCCCCAGGCGGCGACCGCGTTGACGGCCGTGGGTGGAGGCAACGCCTTTCTGACTCGCCCGTACATGGACTACCACGCGCCAACCTCGATCTTCGATCACTGCAATCCCGACTACACCACGGACGGCCGGATCTGCGAGTACGACGGTACGGTCGCGCTTTCCTCCAACGGCGTCGACCCCGGGTTCTCCCGCGGCTATGCGATCACGCGGTATGGCAGCGACTACCTTTACTACGACGGCCACAATGGTTGGGACCTCTCCCTCTACTACGAGAACGTGAGAGCGTCGGCCGATGGATACGTCCGGCTTGCTGGTATCGACAGCGTGAACCCCTGCTTTGGAAATACGATCCTCATCGACCATCCCAACGGGTTGAGCACCCGCTATGCCCATCTCAACCAGATCTACGTCCCGGCCGGCTCCTCGGTCACCCGCGGCCAGGTGATCGCCCAGAGCGGCAACACGGGTTGCAGCACGGGACCACACCTGCACTTCGGCGTCTACATCACGAGCTCGTGGACGGCGATCGACCCCTTCGGATGGACGGGTGCGCCGGGGGCGGATCCCTGGCCCTCCGACATCGGCGACCTCTGGCTCACCGGCATGCCCGCGAACCCGCTGCCCACTGCACCGGCCGCGGTGACGGCGGTCGCCGGGTTCCAGTCCGCCGCCGTGACCTGGCAGTCACCGTCATTCGACGGCGGTAATGGGATCAGCAGCTACACCGTGACGGCGTCGCCGGGAGGGAGCAGCGCGACGGTCGGCGGCACGGTCACGAGCGCCACCGTCAGCGGCCTGACGACGGGAACGGCGTATAGCTTTACCGTCACGGCGATGAATCCGGTCGGCGCCGGTCCGGCGTCGGTGCCGTCGAACACGGTCGTGCCGGTCGCCGTGCCCGACCCACCCACCAACGTCGTGGCCGCCGCGGGCAACCTGTCTGCGACCGTGTCCTGGTCGGCGCCGGCCAACACGGGCGGCAGCCCGCTCACCGGATATACCGTGACGTCGACGGCCGGTGGCGTGAGCATCACCGTGCCGGGAACGGCGACGCAGGCGGTCGTCTTAGCGTTGACCGGGACGGCGTATCAATTCACCGTCTCGGCAACGAACGCGACCGGGCCGAGCCTGGCGTCGGCAGCCTCGAACGCGGTCACGCCTTATCCGTTCCATGCCCTGTACACACTGGACGGCTTCGGCGGGCTGCACCGGGATGGCGCGTCGCTGTCGCCGCGCTGGTCCGGCTACTGGCCGAACTGGAAGATCGCGCGGGCCGCGATGCTGCTGCCGGATAGCAGCGGTGGCTACGTGATGGACGGCTACGGCGGGCTCCATCCCTTCGCAACGGGGAGCAACCCGATGCCGGCCAGCCTGAGCGGCTTCGCGTACTGGCCGGGCTGGGACATCGCCCGGGACCTGCTGCTGCTGCCGACGGCGACCGCGAGCCAGCCGCAGGGCTACACGATGGACGGCTTCGGCGGACTGCATCCCTTCGGCGGGGCGCCGGTGGCGCACTTCAGCGCCTACTGGCCGAACTGGGACATCGCCAAGCGGGCGGTGCTGCTCAGCGACGGCAGCGGCGGCTACGTGATGGATGGCTACGGCGGGCTGCATCCGTTCGCAACGGGGAGCAACCCGATGCCGCCGGCGATCAGCAACTTCGGCTACTGGCCGAACTGGAACATCGCGCGTGACGTGGCGCTGCTGCCGGGGAGCACGGCGGCCAGCGTGGGCGGCATGACGATCGACGGCTGGGGTGGGGTGCATCCCTTCGGCAACGCCAGCCCGGTGGGCGGCTTCGCCTACTGGCGGGGCTGGGACATCGCCCGATCGGTGCGGCTGTCGCCGGCGAGCACCGCAGCCAGGCCGCAGGGCTGGGTGATGGACGGCTTCGGCGGGGTGCATCCCTTCGGTGGCGCCCCAGCGGTCCCGTTCTCCGCCTACTGGCCGAATTGGGATATCGCCGTGGACCTCATCATTCGCTAGTTGCTTCGGCGAGCGCGGCGGCGCGAATCGACCTGGTGGGCGGCAGCGCGGCGAGCGTAACGCTGTAGCCGGCCGCCCACCAGAAGAGAAAGGTCACCGGAAAATTTCCCCAGACGTCACTGGTCAGGGTGATCAGGAAGAGCATCAAGCCGCCGATCGAGGCCACCAGGGGAAGCGCGCCAAGCAGCACATCGTTCCCGGCACGCAACAGGGCGCGCACCCCGGCCAGGATCATCAAAAAGTAGATCGGCAGGTAGAGGGCGCCGCCGACCACCCCCAGCTCGCCGAAGAAATCGAAGATGGCGCTTTCGCCGGTTCCCTGGCTCGTCCCGAAGCGGTGCACAGCGCTCCCCAGCCCGGTCCCCAACGGATGCAGCCTGACGTACTCGAGGTCGTAGCCGAGTAAGCCGAAGTGCTCCCGCAGCGACGGGTCGTTCTGGGAAACGATGTGCAGCGCGCGTGCGTGAGACACCGGGTTGAGCTGCCGGTCCACTAACGGCCCGATCTGCGGATATCCGTACAACATGAAGAGGACTCCCGCCGCCACCAGGCCCACGCCGGCGAAGAGCCAGATCCGGCGGAAGAGCAGGGCGAGGAGTCCGACTTCGACCGCCATGAGTGCCAGGGCCAGACGCGTCTCGCTGAACAACACGCCGACGACGACCAGCCCGAGCAGCGCGAGCGCGAGGAGACGACCCCGCATCCGTTGCGCCGGCCTGACCGCGAAGACGATGGCCAGCGGCACGACCAGGAGACCGGCGTACGCGACCCCCAGCGGGCTGACATAGGTCGAGACTTCGCGGCGGAGCAGCAGCCCCTCCGAACTGGTCTGGAAGAAATTCTCTGGAAGTCCCCCGGGACCGTGGTAGGTGAAGCCCAGCCAGGCCGAGAGTTGATTGGCCCCGAGGTCGACCCAGGCGCGGGTCGGGATCAGCCACAACTCGACAGCGCCCACCAGGCCGACCGCGGCCGCCGACCCGACGATCGCGCCGGCCACCCAGACGATGTCCGCGCGGCGGTTGGTCCAAAAGACCCGGCCGAAGAGGTACAACGCGGGCAGCAGGAGATCGATCCGGATGGCGACCAACCGCTGGCTGAGGGTGACCGGGACGCCGAAACCGCTCGGCGGAATCAGCGCATAGCCGATCACCACGAGTGTGAAGGCCACCATCAGCCAATCGAGAAAGCGCAGGCGCGGCCGGCGGCCGGCGCGCCATGCGGTAAGTCCCATCCGCGCGACCAGCACCAGCAAGAGCAGCAGGATGCCCTCCTTCCACGCCTGCACCACCCGGACCAGCAGATGCGGCGTGCCGAGTCGCAGCAGGATCATCAAGACGATGTTGTGAAACGCCATCCCGCCGACGAGGATGCCCAGCGCTCGAAATGGGACCTGGAGAATCGTGCGGATGCCGGCCGCGTAGAGGACCGCGAGCGCCAGGACCAGGAGAATGCCGACGGCGGTCACGAGATTGGATAGTGTTTGAGGCCGAGCTTTTGACGGGCGAGCTCGAACAAAAACCACGGGTTGTCGACCAGGTACCGGCGCCACAACCGGCGAGGTTCACGGACCAGGCGGAACAGCCATTCCAGTCCGGACCGCTGCATCCACCGAGGGGCTTGCGCCTGGGTGCCGCTATGGAAGTCGAAGGCCGCACCGACGCCGATCAGGGCGGGCGCGTCCAGCAGCGTCCGCATGCACGACATCCAGAATTCTTGCTTGGGCGAGCTCACCCCGACCCACACGATGTCGGGGGCCGCCTGGTTGATGATGGCGGCCGTTTGCGGATTGCACAGGTCTGCGGCGCTGCCAACCGGAGGCGTGAGGGTGCCGACGATGCGGATGCCTGGAAAGCGCCGGCCCATGAGGTCTGCCAGGCGCTGCGCGACGCCCTCACGACCACCGAAGAAAAAATGTCGGTGACCGCTGCGCTGGGAGGCCGCCATCTCGGCCAGCATCAGATCGGGCCCGTAGACGCGTGAGACAAAACCATGCCCGCCAAGGCGCGAGAGCCAGACGAGCGGCATGCCATCGGGCGTTGTCATTCCAGCGGCGTTCACGATTCGCTTCAGTTCCTCATCGCGCCGGCACTCCATGACCGTATGGACCGTGCACACGCTGACGTACTGACGGTCTCGGTTCGCGATCCATCGATCCAGCCTGTCGAGCGCCATGCGCATGTTGATCAGGCTGACGCCGACCCCAAGCACATTGGTTCGGCCGTCCATGGTGTCGTGCTCTACGTGAGCAGTTTACCCCCCACCCCGACCCTGCCCACGCGGGAATCCCGCCACCCTGACGACAATGGCTCCCCAGCAAGGGGGAGGGAGATTCTTCCCGCTTCGAGTAACATCGCTGCGCCAAGCATGGCTATGCGCAGAACCGAACCACTGGTGGTCTTGCTCGATCGGGATGGGATCATCAACCGCATGCGGCCCGACTATGTGAAGCGCTGGGAGGATGTCGAGATCTTGCCGGGGACCCTGGACGCGCTGGCGCGCCTCTCCGCCGGCGGCTGCGATCTCATCGTCCTGACCAACCAGTCCGCGATCGGCCGCGGCCTGGTCAGCCGGGAGACGGTGGACGAGATTCATCGCAAAATGGCGGCGCTGGTCGAAGCCCATGGGGGACGAATCCGGGCCTTCCTCGTGTGTCCGCATACGCCGGCCGATGCCTGCGACTGCCGGAAGCCCGCGCCGGGCCTGCTCGTGCGCGCCCGCGACGAGCTGGGTGTCGATCTCGCTGACGCCGTCATGGTCGGCGACCAGCTCTCCGATGTCGAGGCGGCGCAAGCCGCCGGCTGCCGGGCGATCCTGCTCGACCCTGATGGCCACACGGCGCGCAACCCGACAGACGCGTGGATGCGGGCCCGGAACCTGTCGGAAGCGGCGGACCTGATCCTTCAGGATCGCTGATGGTCGACGCGGTCATTCTCTGCGGCGGCCAGGGACTGCGTCTTCGCCCGGCGCTGGCGGATCGGCCGAAACCGCTGGCCGAGGTCGATGGCCGTCCCTTCCTCGAATGGGTCGTCCTTTCGCTCAAGACGGCCGGCATCCGCCGCATCGTGCTGGCCACCGGCTACCTGGGCGAAGCGATCGAGCGTGCGCTGGGTGACGGCCGTCGCTTCGACCTGGAGCTGGTCTACTCGCGGGAGCCGAAACCCCTGGGAACCGCGGGCGCGCTCCGGCTGGCGGCCGGACAGGCGCGCTCGAGTCCGCTGCTGGTCCTCAACGGCGACAGCTACTGCCGCTTCCAGCTCGACCGGATGCTGGGCCTCCACCACGAACGCCACGCGGGGGCGACCATCTGGCTGCAGCAGCAGGGTGACGCCTCCCGCTACGGCAGCGTCGAGCTCGATGGCAATAGAAAAATCATCCGCTTCCTAGAGAAGGCCGGTGACGCGCCGGGGCTGATCAGCTGCGGCGTGTACCTGGTGAACCGCGCGGTCATCGACGCCATCCCCACCGGCCGGTCGGTCAGCCTCGAACGCGACGTCTTTCCGGGACTGGCCGGGAAAGATCTTTATGGCATCGTCGGGACCGGGACCTTCCTCGACATCGGGACACCTCAGGCGCTGGCCAAAGCCGATAACCTTCTCCACGAGGAGTTCACAGCACTGCAGATCGAGTCCACGGCGATCGAGCGCGGCCGCGAGTACCTCGAACAAAGCCTTGACGTGCAGCGGCGCGGCTTCGCCGCCTGCCTGGAACAGGTGGTCCGGGCGGCGGACGTCGTAGCGCAGTCGTTGCGCGGCGGCGGCCGGGTGCTGCTCTGCGGCAACGGCGGGAGTGCCGCGGACTGCCAGCACATCGCGACGGAGTTCGTCTGCCGGCTGTCCAAGCAACTGGACCGCCCCGCCATGTCGGCGCTGGCGCTGACCACTGACACGTCGGTGCTGACGGCCTTCAGCAATGACTCCGGCTTCGAGGGGGTGTTCGCGCGGCAGGTTGAGGCGCACGGGCGCCGGGGGGATGTGTTGATCGCCATCAGCACCAGCGGCAAATCAGCCAACGTCATGCGAGCCGTCGAGACCGCAAAAAATCGCGGCATGATCACGGTGGGACTGCTCGGCGAGGGCGGGACGCTGACCCGCCAGGTGGACCATGCGATCGTCGTCCCCGATGCCGATACCCAACACGTCCAGGAAACCCTGCTGCCGCTCGAGCACCTGCTCTGTGACCTGGTCGAGACGGCGCTCTACGGTACCCTCGACGGCGGTGGTCCGCGCCCTTGATCTTTCGGGCCCGGGCTCCGCTTCGGATCAGCTTCGCCGGGGGCGGGACGGATCTCTCGCCCTACGTCAACGACCGCGGCGGCCTGGTCCTCAACGCCACCATCGACCGGCACGCTTACGCCACGATAAGGCTCCGCGAAGACCGGGTGATCAGCGTCAAGTCGCTCGACTTCAAGACCAGCCTCGACTTCAGCGTCGACGAACACCCGCCGTTCGACGGCAGCCTGGACCTGATCAAAGCCTGTCTGCGCCGCCTGCAGCCTGACCGCAAAGAGGATGTGAGTGGTCTTGAGCTCTACCTGGAGACGGAAGCGCCACCGGGATCGGGACTCGGCGCCTCCTCGGCGCTGGTGGTGGCGACCATCGGCGCGCTGGCCGTCTGGCGTGGCCTGCGCCTGGACAAGTACGAGGTGGCACGGCTCGCCTGGGAGATCGAGCGACTGGACGTCGCGGTGCCGGGCGGACTCCAGGACCAGTACTCGGCGAGCTTCGGCGGCTTCAACCTGATCGAATTTCGCAACGAGCGCGAGGCGCTGGTCAACCCGCTGCGGATCGAGCCTCACGTGCTGCAGGAGCTCGAGTACAACATGCTGCTCGTCTATACAGGCGCGACCCGCGCCAGTGCCCGCATCATCAGCTCCCAGATTGCCGGGTTGAGTGGCGGCCAGTCCGACGTCATCGAGGCCATGGACCGGATGAAGGCGCTGACGCTGGAGGCGAAGGATGCCCTGCTCACCGGGAGGCTGTCGGACTTTGCCGAAATCCTGCACGAAGAATGGCAGGCGAAGAAGCGCACTAGCGACGCCGTGACCACGCCCCTGATCGACGAGATGTACGACGAGGCGCGCCGGCTGGGAGCGGTCGGCGGGAAGGTGAGCGGCGCCGGCGGCGGCGGGTTCATGTTCCTGTACTGTCCGTTTGATCGGCGGCCCGCGGTGACGGATCGCCTCCGGCAGCTCGAGGGCGAGATCCTCCCGATGGCGTTCACGCCGGACGGGATGCAGGCCTGGAGCTGGGCCGAGCGGCGGGGCGCGCCCTCGCTGGCGCAGCGCCCCAGCTGATGGCGGCGGTGCGCGCCCGGCTGCTGATGACGACGACGGCGTATCCGCCGTCGACCGGTGGGGTGCAGGCGCACGTTGCGGACCTCAAGCGACAGTTGGTCCATTACGACGCGGACGTCGCAACCCTGTGGCTGGAGAACCGGACCGACTGGTTGCTGGGCACGACGCTGCGGCTCACGCCGCCCGCCGATGGCGGTGAGCATGATGGCGTCCGGGCGCTGGGATGGACCGGGTCCACCCGGCTGCGGATGCTGCCATGGGTGGCGGCCTACTATCCGCTAGTCCCGCTCGCGGCCGACCGGCTGGCGCGGTTGATCGAGCCGGAGGTGGACCGGCTCGTCCATCCCGAGCACGTCTTGATCCACAACCATCGCATCGGCCGCGAATTCCTCGCGCTCGCCTCGCTCGACGTCGCGCGCCGGCGCGGCCTGCCCTTCGTGCTGACGCCGCACCACCATCCAAAGTGGACCGGCTACCGCTACAGCGGCTGGCTCAAGGTCTACCGGTCGGCGGACGTCCTGCTGGCGCACACACCGGCCGAGAGGCAGGAGCTGATCCGCCTCGGCGTCCCGGCGGATCGCATCCACGTGATCTGGTGCGCGGCGGACGATCCACTGCCGGGCGAGGGCTCACGGTTCCGGGCGCGCTTCGCCAGGCCCGATGACCCGCTGATCCTGTTCGTCGGCCAGCTCTACCAGTACAAGGGCGTCGCCGAGCTGGTCGAGGCCGCCGACATCCTGCACGCCCGCGGCATCCGGGCGAACCTCGCCTTCGTCGGGCCGGCCACGCCCTTCTCGACACGCTTCTTCAGCCGCCACTCCCGACCATGGTTGCGGGTGCTGGGGCGGGTCAGCCCCCAGGAGAAGTGGGATGGACTTACGGCGGCGGACGTCGTCTGCCTCCCGTCGCGGCACGAGGCGTTCGGCCGCATCTACCTCGAGGCGTGGGCCAAGGGCAAACCGGTCATCGGCGGGCGGGTCCCGGCGGTCGCCGACGTGATCGACGACGAGCGGAGCGGGCTGCTGGTGACACCGGGCTCGGCGACCGAGCTCAGCCAGGCGCTCGAGCGCATACTGTCTGACCCCGTCAAGGCGGCGGAGATGGGGCGACAGGGGGAGCGCGCCGTGCTCGAGCGTTTCAATTGGCCCCAGGTGGTCGCCCGGGTGGAGGCGGCCTACGATGCCGCCCGCGATCGGGTTGCCGCCGTCGGGCGGGCGCCGAGCCCGGCGCCGACGCCGGGCTGACCGCGAGCAGCGCCTCGCGCAGGGCCAGGGCGGACGCTTCCCAGGTGAAGGCCTGCGCCCGGAGGCGGGCGGCGGCGAGCCGTCTGGCATCGGGCGGCGCCGAGGCGGCGACCTGGATCGCCACCGCCCAGGCCTCGATGTCGAGCGGGTCGAGCAGCGTCGCGGTACCGTCGCCTGACACTTCGATGACCGAGGGGATCGCCGACGCGATCACCGGGCACTCGAGGGCAAACGCTTCCACCACCGGGATGCCGAAGCCCTCGTAGAGCGAAGGGAAGAGCAAGCCGCGCGCGTGGCGATAGAGCCACTGCAGCCGGCCGGCGTCGACCCGGCCGACACGGCGCACCCGCGCCTCCATCCCGAGATGCGCCACCTCGTCGAAGACTGGCTGGTACAGCCACCCGGGCGAGCCCGCCAGCACCAGGAGCTCCGGCGCGTCGGGATGCTCCCGGACGTAACGCGCGAACGCCCGGATCGCGGTGATGTGATTCTTGCGCGGCTCGATGGTGCCGACCATCAGGAAGAACGGCCGGTCGGCCTGCTCGACCGGCGCCGGGGTCGCGCCCATCAGCGCCGGGTCGGGCGCATCGGGAATGACGTAGACCCGCCCGGCGTCAAGCGAGGGAAAGCGCTCCCGGACCTCCGCCGCGATCGCCCGCGAAACGGCACACACCGCGGCGGATCGCCGGAGCTGGAGCCGGAGCATCTCGCGAAGATAGGTCCGGCTCAGCCGGTCGACGGTCTCGGGGAATCGCAAGGGGGTCAGGTCGTGCACCGTGATCACCGAGGGGATCCGTCCGCGCAGCGGGCCCAGGCCGGTCGGCGAATAGATCACGTCGCAGCCGGTCCGGCGCGCCCGGGCGGGAAGGTCGAGGGCAAAGTAGCGCAGGTGCTCGATCGCGCTCAACAGCCGGCGCCTCGGTGGCTTGCGGGCGACATCCACCGACGCCAGCGACGAGGACCCGAGCCTGGTGGCCACGACGTCCACGCCCGGCGTCTTTTGCAGCGCCTGCAACAGGCTCCGGGTAAAGGTCCCGGTGCCGGCCGGGTTCGCCGCCAACGAATCGTCGTACAGCACCTTCACGATCCGGGCGGGCATCAACGGCACTTACTTTAAGCGGCCCCGGCGTGGAAAGGCCGCGTGTCAGGGATAATGCGAAGACATGGCCTCAGTAGCGCGCAACGGCAGCCACCCGCTGACCGGGCGTCTGGTTGTCACGGGGGGAGGCGGCTTCCTCGGCTCGCGCGTCGTCAGCCGGCTGCGCAAACACGGCGCGTCGGATATCTTCGTGCCTCGTTCCGACCGGTTCAACCTGGTCGAGCGCGAGAACTGCCGCGAGGTGGTGCAGGGGGCGGAAACCGTGGTGCACCTGGCGGCCAGGGTGGGCGGCATCGGCTTCAATCGCGAAAATCCTGGGGTCCTCTTCTTCGAGAACCTGATGATGGGCGCGCAGTTGATGGAGGAGTCGCGGCTCGCCGGCGTGAAGAAGTTCGTCGCCGTCGGGACGGTCTGCGCCTACCCGAAGTTCACACCCGTCCCCTTCCGCGAGGACGACCTCTGGAACGGGTACCCGGAGGAGACCAACGCGCCCTACGGCCTGGCCAAGAAGATGCTGCTGGTGCAGGCGCAGGCCTACCGCCAGCAGTATGGCTTCAATTCGATCTATCTGCTGCCGGTCAACCTGTACGGGCCGGGAGATAACTTCGACCCCCGGTCCTCGCACGTCATTCCGGCCCTGATCCGTAAGATCCTGGCGGCCAAGCAGAACGGTCAGCACGCCGTCGAGGTCTGGGGCGACGGGTCGGCCAGCCGCGAGTTCCTCTACGTCGACGACGCGGCGGAAGCGATCGCGCTGGCGACCGAGCGATACGAAGGCAGCGAGCCGGTCAACATCGGCGCCGGCCACGAGATCATGATCAAGGATCTGGTCGGCCTGCTCAGCCGGATCATCGGCTACCAGGGAACAATCCGTTGGGATACGACCAAGCCCAACGGCCAGCCGCGTCGCAGCCTGGACGTCAGCCGCGCCGAAAAGGCCTTTGGTTTCAAGGCGCGGACCGACTTCGAGACCGGGCTGACCCGCACCGTCGAGTGGTGGGCGTCGCAGCCCGAAGCCGCGCCGGCCGGTGCGACCGCCGGGCTGGCTCCGCCGCGCCGCTAGCGGTCGAGACCCCGCTCGCTCTGCCGCTGGCGGGCAGGGGCGGCGGCGCGCTCTTCTGGGAGCGGCGGCAGGCGTGGCGACGAGGCCAGCTCGGTCAGCCGGGTGGCGTGGTAGTGATCGGGATCACCGAACAGGCGGCGGCGGGACGTGAGGCGCAGCCGAAGCAGCGTGAACAGCGCTTTGACGCCGTCCTGCCAGGTCAGCTTCTTCCCCTCCGCGCGATTGCGAGCGTAGTAGCTGATCGGAATCTCGTGGATGCGGTAGCCGAGCCGCAGGACGCGAGCCGTGATCTCGGGCTCGATGTCGAAGCGACGCCCTCGAAGCCGCAGCCGGCGCATCAGCTCGGTCCGCATCGCCTTGAAGCCGGTTTCCATGTCCTGGATATAGCAATTGAAAAGAACATTGGTCGCCGTGGTGACCAGCCGGTTGCCGATCACGAACCAGTAGGAGTAGGCGGTATGACTGGCGAAGCCGCGCACGCCGTAGACGACGTCCGCGCGGCCCTCGATGATCGGGGTGATCATCCGCTCGTATTCCTGCGGGTCGTATTCGAGGTCGGCGTCCTGGATGATCGCGATCGGAGTGCTGACCGCCGCCAGCCCGGTCTGGATCGCCCGGCCCTTGCCCTCGTTACGCGGATGGCGCTGCAGGACGACGCGCGGATCACCGGCGAAGCCATTGGCCACCTCGAAGGTCCCGTCGGTCGAACAGTCGTCGACGACGACCACCTGGCCAACGGCCGGCTCGCGCAGGACTCGGCGGAGCACCTGGGCGAGGGTGGGCGCTTCGTTGAACGCCGGGATGATGACGCCCAGGAGGCCGGCGTGCGACGTGGACTCCGCGTCGTCGGCCTTGCTGGTGACCCGCACGCTCAACTTCGCCTCATGATACCGAGCCGTTCGGCAAGCCGCTAGACTACAGGCTGCCAAGTTGGCCTGGCGACCTCGCTTTCCTCAGCGGCTCCGCCGCCTCCGCCCCTGGTACCCCTCCGTGTTTGGTGGCGCCGTGCTCGTCGCCATGCCGCTGGCCCTGTTCCACACCGCCCTGTCCGGCCGGCTCGTGATTGCCGGGCTCGACCTCGTCACCTACTTCTATCCCTACCGCGTGATGGCCGCCCGGGTGATCGGGCAGGGCCGATTGCCGTTCTGGAATCCCGATCTCTACGGCGGCGTCCCATTCCTGGCCAACATCCAGACCGGCGTCTTCTATCCCGGAAACCTGCTCTTCGTCCTGATCCACGGACCGCAGGCGATCACCTGGTCGATCATCCTTCACCTGGCGCTCGCGGGCATCTTCTTCTTCGCCTTCTGCCGGCGCGCGATCGAGCTACCGGCGGTCGCCTCGATCATCGGCGCCCTGGCGTTCAGCGCGGGCGGCTTCGCGCTGACCCAGACCGACCACCTGAACCAGAACAATGTGATCGCCTGGATGCCGGGCGTCGTCCTGGCGGTCGACCAGGCATACCGATTGCGCTCACGGGGTTGGGCCGTGCTGCTTGGCCTCTTCGTGGCGTTGCAGGTGTTCGCCGGTCATCCACAGGAGCAGTACTACACCGCCGTGGTCGCGGCGGCCTGGCTCTGCCTGCTGGTCCTGCGCGACCGGAGGTCAGGACTTCGGCAGATCTGGAGCCGGTTTCGTTACCCGCTGGTCGGTGGCGCCCTGGGTGTTGGGATGACCGCCGTCCAACTGATTCCGAGCCTAGAGCTGTCACATTACGGCATTCGCGCAGGCGGCGTCTCGTATGCCGAGGCCAACCTGTACGCCATTCCGTACCGCGACATCCTGGCTAACCTTATTCCCGACTACATGACGCCGATCCCGCTCGAGTGGGCCGGGTACGTGGGCGTCCTTCCGCTCCTCCTGGCCGTGGTCGGCGTCGTTCGCCGCTGGCGTGACCCGGTTGTACTGGTCCTCGCATTGCTGGCCCTCCTCGCTGCCGTGGTCGCGCTGGGTCAAGGGACGCCGATCTTCTGGCTGGCGTACCACCTCCTTCCTGGCTATGCATCATTTCGGGTGCCTCCACGTGCGCTGCTGGTGTTTACCTTCGCGGCGGCCGCATTGGCGGCCCTGGGCACGGCCGAGTTGCAGGCCCAGCGCGCTCGAGCCACTCATGCCTGGATCACGCTGGCCGTCAGCGGCGCGCTCCTCGTCCTCGCCTTTCTTGTGGCGGGGAGGCTGCAGCGACACGGTCCGCTCCCTCTTCTCGACGCCTTTCTTCCTCTCGACCGGTGGCCGGTCCTCAAGCCCTGGATGGGCTTCATCGCGCCTGCCGTCCTGCTCGCGGTGGCCGCGCGATGGTGGCCGGTGGCCAGCGTCGGGCTCGTGCTGCTCGTCGCCGGCGAGCTCTATGCCGCAGCCCAGCCGCTGGATGCGCTGCGGCCACTCCCGGCCAGCCTCTACAGCCCCGATCCGTCGATCGACCAGGCGTTGCCAAACGATCGGAGTCCCTTTCGCACTGTCTCCGTTGCCCAGGGGGCGGGCAAGCATCCATCGATCCCGGAAGAAGAGCTCCGCGGGCTCGGGTATGGCAGCGACTTCCGCTATGCGAACTTGCGGTCGGCACGCACCGGCGATTGGCCCAACTTTCCGATGCAATCGGCGCGGGCCACCCTCGACGGCTACGACGGGGGCCTGCTGCCGCTGACCAGCTACGTGAGGTTTCGGGGGCTGCTGGTCCCGGCCAGTACCGGCAAGGCCGACTTTCCGATTCCCTCCCTGACGGACCGGGTGCCCGACCTGCGCTTGCTTGGTCTCCTCAGTGTCCGCTATGTCGTCCACGATGCCGGTGTGTCCGCCGGTATCACTGATGGACTCAGCAAGGAAGGCGTGAGCATTTTGGAGAACCCGGACGCCCTTAAGCGTGCCTTCCTCGTTCACACGGTGCACGCCTCTGCCGGGCAGGATCAGGACCTTGTTGCGCTTGCCAATCCGGATTTCGATCTAAAGACGGAAGCGACCGTTGCCGGTGGCGCGTGCGCCGGCGGTCAGCCCGGCGGAGCGGATCGAGTGGAGCTCCTGCGGAACGACGCCGAAACGGTGACGACCCGAGTCACCGCCGACGGCGCGGGCTTACTCGTGATCAGCGACGTCGACTATCCGGGCTGGCAGGCGACAGTCGACGGGAAATCGCAGCCGGTCTTGCTCGTCGACAGCCTGATCCAGGGCGTCTGCCTACCGCCCGGCCGGCACGATGTCGAACTGCGCTTTACTCCCAGCCACTGGGCGCTGGCGGTTGCGATATCGCTCGCCTCGCTCGCGCTGCTCCTGCGGTTCGCGTTCTGGCCGATCGGCCTGGCGCGCCGGCTCCAGCCGCGTTGGCCAATCGCTTGACACATGCGGCGCGCCGAGCCTACTGTAGTCGGCACGCCCGTTCGCAGCGGGGGCTCAGGCCACAGGAAATTCGCTCATGGGAGGAGGATCTTGTTGGAAAATCAAGCGACGGGTCGGGGTGCGGGACAGCTACCCCGAGTGAGCCAGTCTCGTCCGAATGCCCGACGACAGAAAGCGACCACAAATGAGCATGTTCGGGTAACCCAACGGGAACGGACCGACGGCGCACGCTCGCGAGAGGTGCGCGCGCTTCCCGCCGTCGTTCGGATCGCGAATGCCAATCGAGCTCGGCAAGCATGAAGCAACAGGGAGGCAATGGTGTCAACCAACACGCGTGACCAACTGACGGATGAGGTGACCCGCCTCACGACCCTCGTGGAGCAGCAGGGTCGGCTGCTCGAAGAACAGCGGCGTCGTTTGGAAGCGCTCGAAGATCACGGGTCGGACGGAACCGGGGGCTACGTCAACGGCAACGGCCGGCACAGCCGTCGCGAGGTGCTTCGCCTCGCCGGACTCGCGGCCGCCGGCGCGGCCGGGGCGGCCGGCGTGTCGGCGCTTCAGTCCCTGCCGGCGGCCGCGGCAAACGGTGGAAATTTCGTGCTCGGCCAGGCGAACAATGCGGATGGGGGAACTGACCTAACGCCGACGACGACGTCGCCGGTGCCAACCAGCGGAGCCCTTTTCGAAGTGGATGGCTCCACCAGCCCGGGCGGCGGCGTCAATGCGACCACCAGCTTCTTCCGATCGATCCGGGGCGTCGCGCCGCTGACCACGCTGGCTGGACCGTCGGGTGTGGGTGTTTGGGGCAGCTCGGATGCCGGCGCGGGCGTTATTGGCAGCTCGGCGACGGGCGTCGACTTCTGGGCGTTCAACTCCGGGCGCTTGCTCCAGTCGGCCCAGCCGGCCGGTCTGCCCAACTATCAGGGTGGCGTCTACGACACGACACTGGCGGCGTGGACCGACTTCGAAATGATTCGAGACGGGAATGGCATACTCTGGTTCTACTTACCGCCGTCGACCAACGGTGCCAATGTGGCTCCAAGTGGCGTGCCGAACACTAACGGGGGCGGAACCTGGTTCGCGCTACAACCGGGCGGACAAGGGGCCGTCGGCTACAACAGTTCCGGTGTCCTGTTCAGTGCGGTGACCACGAACCTGCTCGCGCTCTATGGGAGTGACGGGAACACGTTCGTCGATATGGCACGAGATACGGCGGCTGGCGTACCGGCCGGCGGTCCCGATCTCGTCATCAACATCACGCCAGCCTTCAACTGCCTGGCCCTCTTGACCGGCAACGCCGATCTCTACACGACTACGTCTGGGCAAAACCAGGATATCGGCATCTACGTGAGCCCGTCGAGCGCGTCGCAAAACATCGTGGCCTGGAAGGAGAGCGGCGGGTCCGCCGGTATCAACTCGCCGAACGCCGCCTTTGTCCAGACGATCTTTCCGATGGTCAGGGGCACGACCTACAACGTCCGATTGAGGTGGAAGATGAACATCGCGTCGGGCGGAACCATTCGGGCGGGCGCGGGTCCGTTCCCGCGAAGTGCCGGCCTGACTAGCGTATCGCCGACACGTCTCACTGCCCAGCTGATCATCAACCCCTAAGCGCCGTATGGTGAGCCCGGCCCGGCGCCGCCGGGCCGGTCGTGTCGTGGTCGAGGTTGGTCAAGGCACTTTCCCGCATACTTGGCGGCGGTGAAAGGAGCCGGGATCACGACTTCCGGGGTCGCAGCCCGTCGCCCGCACGAACCCGAAGCGGCAGCCGGCCCGGCCATCTGGTGGCGCGCCCTGATGTGGTTGAGGCGTTCGCCATCGCTGATCGCGCTGTTTGCCTACCTGCTGTTGAGCGTGCTGCTCTTCGCGGCCGCCTGGCGGCATCCGTTCACCCTGGAAGTCGGCAACGGCACCGATTCGCTCCTCGCCATGTGGTTCCTGAAATGGCTGCCCTTCGCGCTGAGCCACGGGCAAAACCCGTTCGTGACCAACTATGTCGATTACCCGGCGGGGGTCAATCTCATGTGGAACGGCTCGATGCCGCTGGTCGACCTGGTCCTCGCGCCGCTAACGAGCACGCTCGGACCCGTCGTGACGTACAACGTCATGGCGACGCTGGCGGTGGCGCTCTCCGCGTGGTCGGCCTTTCTCCTGATCTCCCGGTATGTCGAGCGGCCGCTGGCCGCGGCGGTCGGTGGGCTGCTCTACGGCTTCTCGCCGTTCATGATGGCGCATCTTCTCGGCCACCCGGCGCTGTTCATCGCGTTCATCCCGCCGCTGATCCTCCTGCTGCTCGACGATGCCCTGGTGCGGCAGCGGCGCCCCGCGATCACGACCGGAATCCTGCTGGGCCTGCTCGCGGCGGCACAGTTGCTGATCGGCCAGGAGCTGCTGCTGCTGATCGGACTGGTGGCCGCGCTCGCCGTCGTGCTGCTGATATCGCTCGACGCGGGCGCGGTCCGGGCGCGTGCCGAGTACGCCGTCCGGTCGCTCGCCGTCTCCATGGTGGTGTTCCTGCTTGTCTCTGCGGTCCCCCTGGGGGTGCAGTTCTTCGGGCGGCAGCGATTGCACGGCATCGTCAACGGGCCGAACACCTTCGTCAGCGACCTGCTGGGGTTCGTTCTGCCAAGCCGGCTGCAGGCGATCGCGCCCTCGTGGAGCGTCGCCATCAGTGATCGCTTCACCGGCGGCCTGGCCGAGGCGACCAACTCGTACCTCGGGATCGGGCTGGTGATCCTCCTCGCATACGCCAGCTGGCGGTACTGGTCGAACCGCCTCGTCCGGCTCGCTGCGCTCCTCGGCGCGTTCCTGGCCATCCTCTCTCTCGGCCAGACGATTCACGTCGGTGGGCGGGTGACGCAGATCCCGGTGTTCGTCGTGGCTCTTGTCTTTCCGCTGTTGCAGCCGCTGATCCCGGCCCGACTGATGCTCTACGGCGTGACACTACTCTGGCTAGGACTGATCAAAGTGCCGATCCTCAACAACATCCTCCCGGTGCGGCTGATGCTGTTCGTCTACTTGCTCGCCGGCATCGTGCTGGCCCTGTTGATCGACGGCATCCTTCGCGCCAGCGCCTGGCGAGTCCGTCTGCCTGCCGGGGTCGCCGTGGCGGCGGCCCTGATCTTGTTGCTTCCCTGCTGGCCGTACCCGGCGACGGCACCCCCGCTACCAGACTTCTTCAAGAACGGGATGGTCAACCAGATCCCGGAGGGAAGCGTGGCGCTGATCGCGCCGTTCTCCGCAGCCACCGTCTACGGGGTGGCGCCCATGTACTGGCAGGCGGCCGCCGGCTGGCGCTACAAGATGCCCGAGGGGTATATCGACGTCCCGGGTGGCGCCGACGCCTACCAGCCGGGAGGGACCTCGCCGAACCCACCACCCAGCGCCACCCAGACCTTGATGCGGTCGATCGAGCGCGGCGACGACTTCACCGGCTTCACGGATGCGGTCCAGCATGAGATGCTCGCGGAGTTAGAGTCGTGGAAGGTGAAGACCGTCATCGTCGGCCCGATGCCGCACCAGGATCGGATGATCGAGGTCTTCAGGATCCTGCTCGGCCAGCAGCCGGTGTCGCAGGGCGGGGTGTACGTCTGGTGGCAGGTTCAAGCCTGATGGGCGGCAATCAGGTCACCGCGTCCCAGATCCGGCGGATCATCCTGGAGCAATCCCGGCGGGCCAACGTGGGGCACATCGGTTCGGCCCTCTCGATCGCCGACATCGTGGCCGCCCTCTACGGGCAGGTCTTCAACGGCCTGGATCCAGACGATCCAAATCGCGATCGGTTTGTGCTCAGCAAGGGGCACGCGGTGCTCGCCGTGTACGCCGCGCTGTTCATCAAAGGCTGGCTGACACAAGACCAGCTCGACACCTACTGCGGCGATGACACGCTCCTCGGGGTCCATCCGGAACGGGCGCTCCGCGGCGTCGACTTCTCCACCGGCTCGCTCGGGCATGGGCTGTCGATCGCGGTCGGCGCCGCCCTCGCCGCGCGGCTGAAGGGTGTCAAGCGCCGCGCCCTGGCTCTGGTCAGCGACGCCGAGTGCAACGAGGGGTCGCTGTGGGAGGCGGTCATGTTCGCCGCCCATCACCAGCTGGCCAACCTGATCGCCGTCGTCGACCTGAACGGGCAGCAGGCGCTGGGCTACACAAGTGCGGTGTTGTCGCTGACCCCGATGGCCGATCGCTGGCGCGCCTTCGGTTGGGACGTGCACGAGGTCGATGGCCACGATGCCGCCACACTGGCGCGCACGATCGCCGCGTTGGACATGGCCGAGGGATCACCGCACGTCCTGATTGCGCGAACCGTGTTCGGGCACGGGGTTTCGTACATGGAGAGCCAGATCAAATGGCACTATCTCCCGATGTCTGAAGACGAGTACCGGCGAGCCCTGTTGGAGGTCTCGCCGGCCTGATGCGCAAAGCCTTCTCGACCACCCTGGCGGAGCTGGCGCAGCGGGACGACCGGATCATGCTGCTGACCGGGGACCTCGGCTTCATGGCGCTCGAGCCGTTCGCCGACCGGTTCCCGGAGCGGTTCATCAACGTGGGCGTGGCAGAGCAGAACATGGTGGGCCTCGGCACCGGCCTCGCCGAATCCGGGTTCATCCCGTTTCTGTATTCGATCGCAACCTTCGCCTCGATGCGCGCCTATGAGTTCATCCGCAACGGGCCGATCATGCATGACCTGCCGGTGCGGATCGTGGGTGTGGGCGGAGGCTTCGAGTACGGGCCCGCCGGGCCGACGCATTACGGGCTGGAGGACCTGGGGCTGATGCGGATCCAGCCCGGCATCACGGTGATCGCCCCGGCCGATCATCAGCAGATGCGGACCGCGCTGCTCGAGAGCTGGGATCTTCCGCGCCCGATCTACTATCGCGTGGGCAAGGATGACCGAACGATCGTCCCGGGCCTTGACGGCCGGTTCGAGCTCGGTCGCGCGGCGGTGATCGGCACTGGACGCGACATCCTGTTCATCACGATGGGCGCAATCGCCGGGGAGGTGCTGGCCGCGGTCGAGACGCTGGCGCAGCGCCAGGTCGGGTGCACCACCGTGGTGGTGTCCAGCTTCAACCCCGATCCAACTGAGGACCTGCTGGAGGCGCTCAGCCGGTTCCCACTCGCGGTCACCGTGGAGGCGCACTACCGGGAGGGCGGCCTGGGGTCGATGGTGGCCGAACTCATCGCCGACAACGGGCTGCGCTGCAAGACGGTCCGGTGCGGGGTTGGGACCACGCCCAGCGGCCTCACCGGCAGCCAGGCGTACCTGCAGGAACGTCACGGATTGTCGCGGCGCGCGTTGCTACAGACGGCCCTGCAACTCCTGGTCGAGGCTTGAGTCCTCCCCGAATCAGCGCGGTCATCGCGTGTTATCGGGATGCGCCGGCGGTGCCCATCATGTACGAACGCCTGGTCAGCGTCTTTACCAAGCTCGGCGTCGACTACGAGATCATCTTCGTCAACGACGCCAGTCCGGATAATGCCGGCGAGCTCCTCGCCGACCTGGCGGCAAGGACGCCCCAGGTCACCGTGATCAACCACAGTCGCAACTTCGGGTCGCAGAGCGCCTTCACCAGTGGGATGCGGATAGCCACCGGCGACGCGGTCGTGTTGATGGACGGCGACCTGCAGGACCCGCCTGAGCTGATCGAGCAGTTCTATGAGAAATGGCGGCAGGGCTACGAGGTCGTATATGGGACTCGGGTCAAGCGGGATGCGACCCCCTTTCTCCAGGTCGCCTACAAGATGTTCTACCGCGTGTTCCGCGCGGCATCGTACGTTCCGATGCCCCTGGATGCGGGCGACTTCTCGCTGCTAGACCGGCGAGTCGTCGATGCACTCAACAGTCTGCCGGAGAACAATCGATTTCTTCGTGGGCTGCGCGCCTGGGTCGGTTTCCGCCAGGTCGGAGTTCCCTACCGGCGCCCGGAGCGGATGTTCGGCCGGACGACGAACTCGCTGCTCAGGAACCTCGCTTGGGCGAGGCAAGCGATCCTCTCCTTCTCCTACATCCCGCTGGACCTGATCACTTTCATCGCCCTGGCCACCGTGGTCGTCGCGCTGCTGGCGGCCCTGCTGCAGATCGTGGTCCGCATCCTCCGGCCGGACCTGGTCCCCAGCGGCTTCACCACGATCATCATCCTGATCCTGTTTCTGGGCGGCATCCAGCTTCTCTGCCTGGCGATCATCGGTTCCTACCTGGCTCACATCTACGACGAGGTGAAGCGGCGACCGCCCTACCTGGTCCGAAGTATCCTGAACCCGCCGCGCAAGAGCGAGCACGATGGATAAAACGGTCCCGAGCCTCCAGCTGAATGGGACGCAGTGTCCGATCTGCCACACCGCGGACAACGCGGCCGAGCTCTACCCCGCCAAGCTGTCAGCGGCGGCGTTCGACCCAGCGACCTTCTCCGCCCGGCGTCTCCCGGACCGGGTCCATTACCGGATGGTTCGCTGCCGCTCCTGCGGCCTGGTACGGTCGGATCCGATTGCCGATCCCCGCCTGCAGGACGAGCTGTACGCGAAGAGCACCTTCGACTACAGCGAAGAAGTCGACAACCTGCGAGAGACATACGGCCGCTACCTGGCGAAACTGCCCGCCGTGGGTGCGGTCAAGGGATCGCTGCTCGAGATCGGCTGTGGCAATGGCTTCCTGTTGCAGGTCGCTCTGGACCAGGGTTTTTCGTCCGTCGCGGGCGTGGAACCGAGCGCGGCGGCCGTGGCCGACGCCGACCCCGCGATCCGTCCGCACATCGTCCGCGACATCATGCGACCGGGACTCTTTGCGGCGGAGCAATTCGATGTCATCTGCATGTTCCAGACCTTCGATCACATCGCCGACCCGAACGCGCTCCTCGACGAGTGCGTGCGTGTCCTCAAGCCTGGCGGGTTTTTGCTCTGCTTGAATCACGACGTGGAGGCGCTCTCCGCCCGGTTGATGGGCGAGCGCAGCCCGATCGTCGATGTGGAGCATCCCGTCCTCTACAGCCAGAAGACGATGGCGCGCCTCCTTGGCGCGCACGGGTTCGAGGTCGCCGCCAGCGGGCCGGCCGTCAACCGCGTCTCCACGCGCTACCTGGCGTGGCTGGCGCCGCTGCCTGGCGCGGTCAAACGTCGGGTGCTCGGCTGGCTCAAGGGCGCCCGGGTCGGCCGGATCACCGTCTCGGCGCCGCTCGGCAACCTTTACGCGATCGCGCGAAAGCCCGCCGGCGAGGGCCGGCCTTGACGGAGCCGAGTTGGGCGGTCTTCGATCGGGATGCGCAGGCCCATTCCGGCTATCTGTACACGGCCACCTCGCGGCTGAGCAGTCGGCTCGCAACCCAGCGGTCAACCGAGGCGATCCTCGCCGGGGGACGGTTCGCCGGCCGGTCCGTGCTGGACGTTGGCTGCGGGGACGGGTTCTACTCGAACCGCTTCTGGGATGCGACGGCGCCCAAGAGCTGGGTGGGAATCGACCCCGCGGAACATGCGATCCGCGTCGCCAACGCCGGCAAAGGGGAGCGGCCGATTCGCTTCGAAGTCGGGGATGCCCACCGCCTCGCGTACGCCGACAACAGCTTCGACATCGTGCTGGTGCAGAGCATCCTCCACCACGACGACGATCCGCGGCAGACGCTGCGGGAGGCGTTCCGGGTCGCCAGCGAGGTGCTCATCCACGAACCCAATGGCAACAACCTCGGGTTGAAGATCATCCAGGTCGCCTCCCGTTACCATCGCGAACACGGTGAGAAGTCCTACACGACTCGGCGAATGCGACGCTGGGTCGAGGCGGCGGGTGGGAAGGTGGTGGAGCTGCGATTTGCCGGGTTCGTGCCCATGTTCAGCCCGGACCTGATGGCGCGAACCATGAAGGCAATGGAACCGTGGCTGGAGCGAGCGCCCGGGTTCCGCGCCCTGGCATGCAGCGTCTACGTGATGGTCGCGGTTCGGTCGTTGGCTTCGGCTCGATAGCACGCGGGTGGCGAAACGCGCGATCGTCACGGGGGGCACCGGCTTCGTGGGGGCAAATCTTGTGCGGCGGCTGCTGGCCGACGGCCTCGAGGTCCATTTGCTGGTTCGGGTGGGCTACAACCCGTGGCGGATCGAGGCCCTGCGCGCGCATGTTCGACTCCACGAAGTCGATGCGGGCAACCGACAGACGCTGCGGGATTTGCTCGAGACCATCCGCGCCGATTGGATCTTTCATCTGGCCGCGCACGGCGCATACCCGCACCAGGATGACGTGGCGCAAATGGTGCAGACCAACGTGGTGGCCACCATCAACCTGGTGGATGCTGCCGTCAGGGCCGGCTTCGAGGCCTTCGTCAGCGCCGGCAGCTCGTCGGAGTATGGCTTCAAAGACCACGCACCGAAGGAGGACGAGGCGCTGGAGCCGAACAGCGCCTATGCGGTCACGAAGGCCGCCGCCACGCTCTACTGCCGCTACGTCGGTCAGAGCGTCGGGCTCCGAGTTATGACCCTGCGCCTGTACTCGGTCTACGGCCCCTATGAGGAGCCGACCCGGCTGATGCCGCGATTGCTGGTCAAGAGCTTGAGCAATTCGCTACCGCCGCTCGTCGACCCGGAGGTCGCCCGCGACTACATCTACATCGACGATGTCAACGACGCGTTCGTCGCCGCCGCCACAACCCCGCATGCCGGCGCCGTGTACAACATCGGCAGTGGGGTCCAGACCTCGCTCCGGGAGGTGGTAGAAATCGTGCGCCGCCTGCGGAAGCTCAACGTCGAGCCGGCGTGGGGAACGATGCCACGGCGCCGCTGGGACACGACAATTTGGGTGGCGAACAAGGAGCGCGCTCACACGCAGCTCGGCTGGGAGCCGCGGATCGACCTGGCAGCGGGGATCGCCCGCATGGCGAAATGGCTTGACGACAACCTCTCCGTCCTCGACCACTACCGCATCGACGGGTAAACCCCGTCTAGCGCCTAGCGACCCCGACTAAGGTCTGTTCGCTCCCTTTTCCAGGGCTTCCGCAATCCCCTCGAAGTTGCGCGCCACGCTGCGTAACTGCGCCGGCCTGGTCCTGCCTGCCCTCTTGCCCGCCTCGAGCGTGTTGCCGATTCGCTGCAGCCGGACCGCGATCTGCTTCAACTCCGAATGTGCGGATGCCCTAGAACCTGGCGTAGTTGCTTTCAGACTCTCGATCAGATCGGCCAGGCGCCGCAGTTCTCTGGCGACCTGGTCGGCGCTGGCACCCCAAGGCCCTATTGGCACCCCTAGAATGTAGCACTCTGCGTGGAGTAGTGTCATGCGATGGCTGCCCTCCCCAAAGGCACCCTCACGTTCCTGCTCACCGACCTGGTGGGCTCCACGCGGGTTTGGGAATCCGCCCCGGCGGCAATGCGCGACGCCATGGCACGGCACGACCGCATCGTGGCCGGGTGCCTGGAGCGCCATCGCGGGGTTGAGGTGCCAAGCGGACGCGCCGGAGACAGTATCCTGGCCGTCTTCCGCAGCGCGACCGACGCGGCCAGCTGCGCCGCTGCATTGCAGCGCGACTTTGCCAGCGAGCGCTGGCCGGCAAGCGTGAGGCTCGAAGTCCGGGTGGCGCTGCACACCGGCGAGGCTGAGCTGCGGCAGGGTCAATACTACGGCCAGGTTCTCAATCGGTGCGCGCGGCTGCTGGCGACCTGCCACGGAGGCCAGATCCTGCTCAGCAGCGCAACCGAGCAGCTGCTGGTCGACGAGCTGCCCCCCAGGCTGGAGCTCCGCGATCTCGGACTGCATCGCCTCAAAGATCTGACCCGGCCGGAGCATGTCTTCCAACTGGTCGACGTCGATCATCCAAAGGAGTTTCCCCCACTCCGCTCCCTGACGCGGCGGCTGAGCAATCTGCCCGTCCAGCTGACCGCGTTCATCGGTCGGGAGACCGAACTGCGGGAGCTCCGCGATCTTCACCGGCAGGCGCGGATGCTCACGCTCACCGGTCCCGGGGGCGCTGGCAAAACCAGGTTGGCTCTCCAGCTGGCATCGGACGTCATCGCCGAGCATGTTGACGGCGTCTGGCTCATCGAGCTGGATCCAATCACCGATCCGCTTGTGGTGCCCCAGGTGATCGCCGGAGCGCTCGGACTCAAGGAGCAGGCTGGCCGCCGATTGGCCGATACCCTCGCCGACCACCTGCGCGAGCGGCACTCCCTACTCGTCCTCGACAACTGCGAGCACGTCGTCGACAGCGCCGCCGAGCTGACCGGCGGGTTGCTCAAGGAATGCGAGGGGCTGCGAGTGCTTGCGACCAGCCGAGAGCCACTGAAGCTGCCGGGCGAGGTAAGCTGGCGGATCCCTCCGCTGACGCGCGACGAGGCGGTGCGGCTCTTTGCCGACCGAGCCCGGTCCCAGGCGCCGGGATTCCAGCTGACGGACGAAAACCTGCAGATTGTGATTGGCATCTGCGAGCGGCTCGACCGGATTCCGCTGGCGATCGAGCTGGCCGCGGCGCGGGTCGCCATGATGCCGGTAAACGAGATTCTCAACCGGCTCCAGGATCGTTTTTCGCTCCTGACCGCAGGGAGCCGTACCGCCGCCAGCCGGCAGCAGACGCTGAGGGCGACCCTGGACTGGAGCTACGAACTGCTCGCCGATCCCGAAAAGACGTTGTTTGGGCGCGTCTCGATTTTTGCCGGCCGCTTTTCGCTCGACGCGGCCGAGGCCGTGTGCAGCGACGACCGCCTCAGCGCGCGCGCCGTCCTCGACCAGCTGGCGCGGCTGGTCGATAAATCGATGGTCACGCTGGATGGCGCACGCTATCGGTGCCTCGAAACGATACGGAGCTACGGACGCCGGCGGCTCTCGGAGGCCGGAGAACTGAACGCGCTCGAGGCCCGCCTGGGCGGGTATCTTGTCGGCGTCGCCGAGGCTCGCGAGCCTGGGCGCCTGGCCGACTGGCTGGATCGTCTGGAAGCTGTCCATGACGACCTCCGCGCTTCCCTCGGCTGGAGTGTCAAGGCCGATCCGGAGTTGGGCATGCGGCTGGCTAACGCACTGCATCTGTTCTGGCAGTTGCGCGGTCACGCTGCGGAGCCGCGCCAGTTTGCTGAGTCGATTCTTGCCCAGACGTCTTCAGACTTTCGCTTTCGTCCCGCTGCGCTGCACCTGGCCGGAGCATTCGCTTACACCCAGGGCGACTTCGAGGCGGCTCGAGGACTCCTTAACGAAGCCTTGATGGAAGCCAGAACCATCGGTGACCAGCCAACGCTGTTGCTCGCCCTCGAGCGAGCGGGTTTGCTGGCCGCCGGGGCGGATCAGTTGGCGGTGTCGCAGGCGGCGCTCGAGGAGGGACTGGTCCTGGCGCGTGATCTTGGCGATCAGGCGAGCGAGGCCTCCATCCTTCACCAGTTGGGTCTCCTCGCCACCCGAAAGGGAGATCTGATCGGGGCGCGTTCCTTGCTCGAAAAGAGCGTCGAGCTGCGGCGGATGCTTGGAAGGAGCGATGAGGCGTCCATGGCGCTCACATTCCTGGCTGCGGTGGCCTTGCTCCAGTCCGACGTGGAGAGCGCGCGGCCCAGCATCGTCGAAAGCTTGGAGATCGGTCGGGCGCTTCGCGACCGCCGTGCAGCGTGGTCCCTCGACGTTCTCGCCTGGCTGGCGGCGCTCGAAGGCCAGCCAGAGCGGGCGGTGCAGCTTGCCGGCGCCGGCTCGGCCATGCACGAGGCGAGCGGAAATAGGCCGCCCGCAGCCTGGGTCGGGTCCGTGACGCCTCGAGTCGAGGACGCGCGCACGGGGCTTGGTGAAAAAGCTGCCCAAGCGGCATGGGAGGCGGGGCGGCGCATGAGCTTCGACGAGGCCCTCGAGTTTGCGCTGGGCGACGTCCGAGTGCCGGACGCGATGCCGGTGACGCCCTCCTAGAGGCACCACCGTCCGGCTGGCGGCCTCCATCGAGTTGTCTGCGCGAACGTCGTCGGCTCAGCGATCCGGCGAGGTCACCTGGGGGATTCCGGGATAATGGCGCCGATTGAAGGTCGCGAGCCGCTCCCCATGCTGCACCGCCGACGCACCAATCAGAGCGTCAGCAAGCTCCAGGGCATGGCTCCGGCGATAGCGATGCAGGCGTTCACCGGCAAGCTCGCCCGTGGTCGCGTCTATCTTCACGGCGTCCAGCCCGGCAAAGAGGGCAGCGACTCCTTCCTCCTCGCCGCGCCTCATCCCGGCGCCGATCTCCGCGCGGCTGACGGGCGAGTAGCGAAGCGTTTCGCCGGTCGATGCCCGTGCGGCTACCCAGCGGCTGGTTTGTGGGTTGCTACGCAAAATCTCAATCAGCACGTCTGAGTCGAGAATCATCACACCCGCCGGTCCACCCGTTTGCCACGGCGCAGCCCCCTCAGATACGTATCGGTCGGCCCAAGATCGGACCGGGCTTTCCATACCCCGAAGGCGCCGGCCCGCAGCGCATCAAGGAAGTCCTCCTTTGGAGGCGCGGCATAGCGGGCATCGATGGCCTCGCGGATCAACTCCGAGACTGTCCGGCGGGTCCGTCTTGCCACCCGATCAAGGTTGCGCCGCTGGCGGTCGTCAAGATAAATCTGAGTCCGTCTCATCACGATGTACGTATTATACATCGCCATTCCCCCCTCGGCGTCTTCATCAGCGGCGGTACCTCGATGTATCGGCGCACTCGTTTTGGGAACGCCATCTGGAATCGCCCGATTCGCACCCGCCACCGAAGTTTCGGTAGGCGAGGCACGTTTTGTTGGCATGGGGCAGCTGCGCACCTCGGAACTGCTCGCGGCGTTGTCCGTGGCTCTCGACCTAACCGAAGGCCAGCGCGCCGGACACGCGTTGCGAACCACCTATCTGGCCCTGCGACTGGCGGATCGGATCGGTCTCCCCGGCAAGGCCCGTCGCGCCCTTCTCTACACCGCCTTGCTGAAGGACGCGGGCTGTTCCAGCAATGCCGCCGCGGTGACGCGAATCTTCGGCATCGACGACCACGAGCTCAAGGCGCGCCAGGCGGTGGCGGGACGGTCCCTGCTCGCCATGGCGTATCTCTCCATTCGGAGTCTTCCGAGTGAGCCCCTGCCGCTGCAACTGCGCCGGCTGATCTCGCTGGCGCTCTCTGGCACACGCGAACGCCGGGCCGTCGAGGAGCTGCGCTGCGAGCGCGGCGCTGGTATCGCACGGAAGATCGGCTGCTCCGATGAAGTGGCTCTGGCGATCATGGACCTGCACGAGCATTGGGATGGCCACGGCTTGCCGCGTGGCCTGCGCCGGGACGCCATCCCGCTCCTGAGCCGGATCGTTGCCGTCTGTGCCGGTCTCGACATTTTCTCCAGCGTCCGAGGGCCGGCCGTGGCGCAACAGGTCATCCGTGCGCGGCGCGGCACCTGGTACGACCCCGAACTCAGTGCGCACCTGCTCGCGCTTTGCGACGGAGGGCTCCTCGATGAACTCGGTGCGCCGTCCCTCAAGGAGCAGGTCTTCTCGGCGGACACCGACCAGGCCATCGCCTTGGCGAGCGACGCCGACATCGACCGGATCGCCTCGGCCTTCGCCGACATCGTCGACGCGAAGAGCCCCTGGACCGGCCGCCACTCGCAGGGGGTCGCCGCGATCAGCGGGCGCCTCGCCCGTCGCTTCGGCCTTGCCGGCGACCGCCTTCGTGATGTGCGCATCGGCGCGCTGCTCCATGACCTGGGCAAGCTCGGCGTTCCCAACACGATCCTCGACAAGCCCGCATCCCTCGGGCCAGAGGAGTGGGCGGTCATCAAGCGGCACCCCCAGCTGAGCCGTCAGATCCTGAAGCAGATCGATCTCTTCAGCGCCGTCGCCGAGATCGCCGCGTGCCACCACGAGCGTCTCGACGGCAAGGGGTATTTCCGTGGCCTCACCGCCGAGTCTCTCGAATTGAGTGCGCGGATCGTCGCGGTGGCCGACGTCTTCGAAGCCATGACTGCCGATCGCCCGTACCGTCCGGCGATGGCCGAAGAGCGGGCTCTTGCGATCATGCGCCAGTCCTCGGGTGATCACCTGGCGGCGGAGGTCATCACCGCGCTCGCCGACTTCGACTCCCTGGCAGCCTGAACAGCCACGGTTGAAGCGTCTAGCTGGCGCCCTTATGGCAGCAGCTCGAACCTCTGGGCGTGCGCTGGCCAGACGACGCAGAAGTGTCGGTGCTCAAGGGTTGCGATCTGCCTTTCCCGAAGCCTCTCTGCCTCTGGTGGCTGACGTCGGCCGTGTCGTGTCCAACCGTTTTAGAGGTGCCTCCTGGGCTGAGCGGCGTTCCGCGCCGCTCTGATTCGCGTGTGCGACGGATAGCTGTCTCATCGGCCGTCGCGTCAAGTTGACGATGACTCTGGCCAGCCGAAGTCGCCAAGCCCGCTTCTAGGGCACGCGTAGTCGCAGTGCATCACAGCTAATTCGTATCGTTCGAATCGGTTGGTGAACGGAGGGCGCCCCAGCGCTCCCCGGGCAAGCTCGTGCGTGGCGTAGGGCGGCGTAACAGAAAGACTCTCGCGATGCCATTCGGTCGGGTCATAGGCGACAGCATGGAAGTGGTCAGGCTGAGCGCGAGTGAGGTGCTTGCGACTCTGTGCAAACGCTTCTTGAAGGGTCGGATACGGCATCAGGCGCAGTGTAGAGCCTAGTCACCGCCACCAACGGCAGCGACGGGGCTGCGGATTTCATAGCCGAGGCTAGGCCAAACTCGCCTTCCAGGTGCGCATATCGTCCGGTTAAGTGCGACGGACAGCTGTCGCGCGCCTCTCGTACCGTGACGCGTGTTACATGCCGAAAGCCGCCCAGGTACTGGCTGCGCTCAAGCGCGATGGCTGGGTACAGATCCGGCAGCGGGGTTCTCACCGCCGGCTGGTCAAGGGAGCCTTAAAGCGCACGTGGACTTTTCATGACGGCATGGATCTCGGGACAGTGCAGATGACGCAAGTCGCAAAGCAATTCGGCTATACATTGGAAGGACTGCGTAGACTCTTGTAGGAAGCTAAATGGTCATGAGACTTCGTGTCGAATATGCTTACGATTCCGAAAGTCGCAATTGGAGCTTTCGGGTTCCGAGCCTTGGCATTGTGGGCGGTGCCGATACGCGAGACGAAGCTGAAAGGAAGGTTGTCGAAGCCGTGGCCTTCACTCTCGAGGGAGACGACGATCCCTCACTGGCGGACGCTGAAATCCGCTACCTGAACGTCGAAATCGCAGCCAGCTAAGTACGCGACCGTCGCCGTAAGGGCGCATCTCAGCCGCCCTTGGATGAAGGCGATGGCTGGGTCGGTTGGTCAGGATTGGCAACTTTTCTCTCTAGATTCGACCGAGCCGCCTACATGATCCAGTGCTAGATCTCCGGACCCGATGCAGGGCTCTAGACGCTCTGAGCGGAATCCGGAGGGCAGTAAACGTTGGTCAAGTCCAGTGCATTCGCAGTACGGTCGAGCCGGAACCGCGACTGGCAGAATTCTACCATTTTGGTATACTTCTACCATGGGGCTGAATATAAAAGACTCCGAGACGGAGCGGCTCGCGGCTGAAGTTGCCGCCTTGGCCGGCGAGACAAAGACTCGAGCGGTGCGGGTCGCACTAGAGCAGCGCAAGGAGCGATTGTTGCTGAAGTCGGCGCCAGCCCACGGCGGTGCCAACCTTCGTCGTTTCTTAGAGGATGAGGTCTGGCCGCAGATTCCTAAAGCGGTGCTTGGGAGACCTCTAAGCCGTGAGGATCGAGAGGCGATCCTTGGCTACGGACCTACCGGCGTTTGATCGTCGACAGCTCAGCACTCACCGCCATTCTCCTGCGCCAGCCTGAGCACGAGTGGCTGGTCGATCAGCTCTCCCGATCGTCGGCAGTCGGTGTTGGTACCCCCACGCTGGCAGAGACTGGAATCATCCTCACGGCCAGGCTGGGCGTCAGGGGCCTCACCCTGCTCGCCCGCCTCGTGGAGGAGGCGCGGCTGATTGTTATCCCCTTTGCCGAGCAGCATGCCAGACTTGCTATCGATGGTTACCGGCGCTTTGGCAAAGGGAGGCACCCGGCTGGCTTGAACTTTGGGGACTGCCTTTGCTACGCCATAGCCAAACTAGCCGAAGAACCTCTCCTCTGCCTCGGCGACGACTTCACTAAAACCGACCTCCAGGTCGTCCGACGAGCCGGCAGCCAGGCCTGACGTTCGAGACCGTGCCTGCCCCGGCACTACTGCGGGCGAAACCCCAAGGCACCGAGCGGTAACCTCTTTGAAGGCGATGGCTGGGTCAACTAGTTAGGTTTGGAAACTCTGCAATCCGCCGTTGCCCGAGGGTTCGAGCTGCCGCTAAGGCGACTCCTGGCTCTCGTCATTGAAGGAGAGTCACCCCAGCGTTGCCCGCGGCCTTTCGGAGAAGACCGTCTTGCGTCGCTATGGGAAGTCCTTGACGCGCGGCCAACTCGAGATACGCGGCGTCGTACGCCGAGAGTCGGTGAGCGCGCCCCACGGCAAGAATGGGACCGAGAATCCGGGTAGTATCTGGATCCTCAACGATGATCGGCAGCGCCTGCAGCAGCTGCGCAAAGTGTGCGCTTTGCGCTTCGCTCAGGCGATCCCGACGTTCGGCCATGAGCAGCACATTTGCGACTTCGAGCGGCCAGACCGCCGGGACAAGCGCCTGTGTTTCTCGAAGTTGATCGAGGACGCGCTCGGTATATGGGCTCGCCTCATCTTCGAAACACCAGGCCATGACCACCGAGTTGTCTACCACAAACATTTATCGCCGACCCTCTTCGATTAACTCACGAAGCGATAGCCCGCCAAGACGGATGCCTTGGCGGGCCTGGCGCAGCGCGGCGACCACACGTGCGGGTTCAGGCCGCTCGTTCGGCGCAAGCGGCACTAGGCGTGCCACCGGCCGGCCGTGCTTCGTGATCGTGATCGTGAGACCAGCCGCGACCTCGTCGAGCAGCCGAGGCAGATGCGTCTTTGCCTCGTAGGCTCCGACGCTTGACCGTTTCCTTGACCTGGCCATTTTTAGACCAGTCTAAGACTAGCCTAAACGGAACAGTCTGTCAACCATTCGATGACTGCCGGTCACCCTTTGGCAAGAGCCCGCATGAAGGCGATGGCTGGGTCGTTAGAATTCGAACCGCCCGGCGCGCACCGTTACGGATACGGACGAGTCAGGTCAGAGCGGCTAACTGCGAAAGTCTGTGCCGGACAGTGTGCCGCCGTGCCCCTCTCATGGGTCCCTCCTGCGACGGGCCCTCGTCACCAGAGGAAATCCTGCTGACCGGGTCAACGTCGGTGGAGAAGGGGCTGCATCGCAACGGCGGGAGTGCGATTGCCCCTCCGTACAATGCACCAATGCCGACGTATCAGGCGGATGCGATCGTGCTGCGGCGGCTCGACTACGGCGAAGCCGATCGGATCCTGACGCTGCTGACGCGCGAGCACGGCAAGTTGGCGGCCATCGCCAAGGGATCGCGGCGCGCCAAGGCAAGAAGCGGCAGCGGCCTCGACCTTTTCACCCGATCGCAGATGATGCTGGCGAAGGGCCGCAACCTGGACGTGGTCGCCCAGGCGGAGCGCCGTGGCGATACCAGGAACATCAGCGGCGACCTGCAGCGCACCGCCTATGCCTGCCTGGTCGCGGAGGTCGCCGACAAAGTCCTGGAGGACCGGCATCCGGTGGACGACGTCTTCGAGCTGGTGGCCGTTACCCTCGAGCGGCTGAATGCACCGGACCGGAAGCCCCGCGGCGACGCCGCCTGGTTCCTGATGCGGATTCTCGAGCTGCTCGGCTACCAGCCGCAGCTCCACGATTGCGCCGGCTGCGGGACGGCGCTGCCCGAGGCGCCGGCCTGGTTCTCGCCGCTGCTGGGTGGGGTGCTCTGCGCGCGTTGCGGCGCCCGCGACCAGGCGGGCTCGCCGGTATCGATCAACGGACTCAAGGTCTTGCGGGTGATGGCCGCCGGCGACGAGGCGCTCTACGACCGGCTGAAACTGCCGGCGGAGCTCCTGGAGGAAGTCGAACAGGCGCTCGAAGCCCAGCTTGAGTACCATCTCGACCGCCACCTGAAGAGCATCGAGTTCATCCGGACGATCGGCTGATGGCGACCGAGGCCGCCCCCGAAAAGGCCGAGGCCCACCCCGCCGGGCTGATGGAGAAGCTCGTCTCCCTCGCGAAACGTCGCGGCTTCTTCTTCCAGTCGAGCGAGATCTATGGCGGCATCCAGGGCGTCTGGGACTACGGCCCGCTGGGGGTGGCCCTCCGCAACAACATCAAGCGCGCCTGGTGGCGCGCCACGGTCGAGCTACGCGACGACGTTGTCGGCATGGATGCCGGCATCCTGATGAACCCGAAAGTCTGGCTTGCATCCGGGCACGTTCAGAATTTCACCGACCCCCTGGTTGAGTGCAAGAAGTGTCATCAACGGTTCCGCGCCGACCAGGTCAGCGGCCCACGCCACGAGGAGGACGGCGGCGAGTTCACCGAGGCGCGGCAGTTCAACCTCATGTTCAAAACCTTCATAGGCCCCGCCGAGGACTCCAGTACCCAGGTCTACCTGCGGCCGGAGACGGCCCAGGGCATCTTCGTGAACTTCGCCAACGTCCTCAACTCGACTCGAATGCGGCCGCCCTTCGGCATCGCCCAGATCGGGAAGGCGTTCCGCAACGAGATCACCCCCGGGAACTCGATCTTCCGGCTGCGCGAGTTCGAGCAGATGGAGCTCGAGTACTTCGTCCCACCGGCGGACGAGATGAACTGGCTCGAGTACTGGAAGGACCAGCGGCTCAAGTGGTACCTTGGCCTCGGTGTCCAGCGCGAGCACCTCCGGCTGCGCGCGCACGGCAAGGACGAGCTCGCCCATTACGCCCGCGGCGCCTTCGACGTCGAGTACGAGTTCCCGTTCGGCTGGTCGGAACTGGAGGGGATCGCCGCGCGCGGTGACTACGACCTCACGGCGCATCAGAAGGCGTCCGGGAAGGACCTGTCGTACTTCGACGACATCATTCGCGAGCGCTACGTCCCCCATGTGGTGGAGCCTTCCGCCGGCGTCGACCGGACCATGCTGACGCTGCTGATCGACGCCTACCGCGAGGAGGAGGTCCGGGGGGAGCGGCGGGTCGTTTTGAAGCTGCACCACGCCATTGCTCCGATCCAGGTGGCCGTCCTCCCGCTTTCGCGAAAGGAGCCGCTGACGGCGCTCGCGGCAAAGGTCGAGCATGAGCTACGCCCGCTTTTCCGGACCGAGTACGACGACACCCAGTCGATCGGCAAGCGCTACCGCCGCCAGGATGAGATCGGGACGCCCTTCGCCGTGACGATCGACTTCGAGACGGTGAATGACCAGGCGGTGACCATTCGGTCGAGAGATGAGATGACGCAGGTGCGAGTGCCCTTGAGCGATCTGACAACGGCGCTGGGCGAACGCCTGCATCAGGCGTAACCGGGGGTAGCTGCCCGAATCGTCTCACCGGCCTGCCCTTGAAGGCAAACGGGCCTGCCTAGCCTACAGTCCGATCAGGCCTTGTCCACACCGGGTGCTGCCGGAAGACTGGATGCGTGCTGAAATGGCCGGCCAAACATCCGCGCCTGCTTTGGGCTGCGCTCGCGTCAGTGACCTCCGGCCTGCTGTTGGTCGGACAGGCGGGCGCCTCGCCGGTCATGGCGACGTCGGGGTCGGTCGACGTCATCTTTCACTCGCAGTGGTTCGAGCCGTTGTTCGGTGGTCTGTTCGGTGATCTGCAGGCCGTGCACATCATCGGCCAGGTCCGCAATGACACCGACGAAAACGTCACGCTGATCCAGATCGGCCTCAACCTGCAAGACGCGCGCGAAAATTCGCTCGAGACCGACTCCACCATGAGCGGGGTCGGCGTGCTGGCGCCCGGCGAAGTTTCCCCCTTCGAGGACATCGTGGTGCCGGCGCCCGCGAACTATTCCACGTACTCGATCACCGGCGTGACGTTCGCGCGCGCGACCTCCACGCCCTACCACGCAAATCTGCCGGTCACGCTCACGAGCTGCCCATCGAGCGCGCCGACGCAGGAGGTCTGCGGCACGGTGACCAACACCGGCTCGGTGCAGGTCGAGAATGCGCGCGCGGTCCTCACCTTCCTGGACGGGAGCGGCGCCATGGTCGCGCAGAACCTGGTCAACATCGACCCGCCTGGAACGCTCAACCCCGGCGACACCGGCGCCTTCTCTGTCGACCGGACGGGTGACCCAACCTATTCGAGCGTTCTGGCGGTCGGCGAGCCGGACTATCCGGTCGACCTCAACCCGGCCACTCTCGCGTTCGGAAACCAGTTCGTCAAGACCACGAGCCCGGCCCAGACCGTCACGCTGACCAACAATGGTTCGCGCGCCCTCGCGATCCAGAACCAGAACATCTCCGCGACCAGCGACTTCGGCGTGACCACCGATTGTCCGAGCAGTCTGCCCGCCTTGACCTCGTGCAAGGTCAGCGTCACCTTCACCCCCAGCGTGCGAGCGGCGGAGAGTGGCGTCCTGACCATCAGCGATGACGGCGCGGGGAGCCCGGATACGGTCCTGCTTAGCGGCACGGGCGTTGCCCCGGTGGTGAGCCTCCTTCCGGCAGGTGGGCCGGACTTTGGAAACGTGCCCGTCGGCACCCCCAGCGCACCAAAGCCGATCACGTTGACGAACGTCGGGACCGCGCCGTTGATCGTGACGGCCATCGCGCTCTCGGGCGACTTTGGGAGAACAGACCCGAACGCGTGCCTCGGCTTCCTCGACATCAACGCCAGCTGCATCATCTCCGTCGTCTTCACGCCCAGTTCGTTTGGGCCGCGTACCGGGACGCTGACCCTCACGGACAACGCGCTCGACAATCCCCAGCAACTGACGCTGACGGGCGTCGGCCTCGGACCGGGGTTCGCATTCAATCCGACCAGCCTCACTTTTGACGGGGACGTCGCCGTCAGCCAGCTGACCGTGACGGTCACCAACCGCGGCACCCTTGCTTTCACGATCACGAGCGTCTCGGCCGACCTCCCCTTCAGTGCGTCGGGCTGCACGCCGGTGACGATCGAACCGCAAGCCAGCTGCGTGATCACCGTGACGTTCATGGCGGGTAGTGGGACCTTCAATGGTCCGGGGATGGTGGCGGGACTACTTGTTGTCACCGGGGATTTCGGGGTCCGGTACCTGCCGCTGCTCGGGAATCCGGCTGCGGGGCGCGGTCCGACTCAGTCCAGCGGGACCCCGCGAACCGGTCCGCCGCCGCCCCCGCCGCCCAAGAGCTGAGGACTACCGCCGACCAGCCTCTCTGGCCAGACCCAGGCCTTCTGCTTTAGCCGCCTGGGACAGCTGGTGGTCCCAGCAGGCGAGCGACGCATCGGGCGCGAGGGCAAGCACCGAGGCCAGGTGAATGGCATCGAAGCCGCGAAGCGCGCGACGCTCGGCCAGTTCGCCCGCGTGGTGAACGATTTGTTCGGACACCGCCAGGCGGTCCATCGCTTGCCACACCTCGTCCAGGGCGGCGACCGCCTTCTTTGCATCCGACGCTTTCAGTCGGCGACTGCGAGCAGCCGCAGCCACGGCAGCGCGGCACTCGGCGTAGGCGATGACGGATGTGGACCGTCGGTCGGCAGCGCGGAACAGCTCGAGGGCTGCGTCGGAATCTGCTTCGCCCAGAACGAGCAGCTTGACAACGGCGCTGCTATCGAAATAGACGTTCGTGCCGGCGTTCCTCCACCACGACGTCGGAAAGTGAAGAGCCCGGTCGCATCTTGCCGCGTACCTTCGGGACACGCGGCGGCTTGGTCGCGAGCGTCACCTCGCCTCGCCGAACGAGTTCCGCCAAGCGGCCCGGCAACTCGGCAGAGCGGTGTGGAATGAGTTGGGCAACGGGTCGCCCTCGCTCGGTCACCACGATGGTCTCCCCGTCGGCGGCGCGCCGGATGAACTCACTCAGCCGGGCCTTCAGCGCCCTGATCCCAACGTCCATTGTAGTCCCATTTTACCAGATTGTGGTCATCAGGGGGGCTTGCAATTCCCCTCCCCTCGAGGGAGGGCACGGTGCGGGCCGTGGGCGACCTGCAAATCCCGAGGTTCGATGGGTGGGTCCGCAAATCCAATTGCTATCCTGACTGAGTACCGTTCCCGCCAAGGAGGATCTCGCATGGCTGTCACCACGCAGGCACGTCCGCAGTCGCGCCCAACGACCCAGAAGAAATGGGTGTACCTGTTCGAGGAAGGGAACAAGGACATGCGCGACCTGCTCGGCGGCAAGGGGGCCGGCGTCGCCGAGATGACTCGCGCTGGCTTGCCGGTTCCGCCCGGGTTCACCATCACGACCGAGGCTTGCAACGCCTACTACGCGTCGGGAAAGACGTTTCCCGACGGCATGTGGGAGCAGGCGATCGAGGCGCTGCACCATGTCGAGGAGAAGACCGGCAAGAAACTGGGGGACGTCACGAACCCGCTGCTGGTGTCGGTGCGCTCGGGCGCGAAGTTCTCGATGCCGGGGATGATGGACACCGTCCTCAACCTCGGACTCAATCCGCAAACGCTCGAGGGGTTGGCGACGTTGACGAACGACCGCCGCTTTGCGCTGGACGCCTACCGGCGCTTTATCCAAATGTTTGGCAAGATCGTGCTCGGCATCGTCGCCGAGAAGTTCGAGAAGCGGCTGGAGCTCGCCAAGGAGAAGGCGAAGGTCAAGACCGACCCGGAGCTCAAGCCGGAGCAGCTCGAGAAGCTGGTCAAGGCGTTCAAGGACATCATCCTGAAAGAAAGCGGCAAGCCGTTCCCGGATGACCCGCTGGAACAGTTGCGCGCGTCGATTGAGGCCGTCTTCTCATCATGGAACAACAAGCGAGCCATCGACTACCGCAACTTCAACAAGATCCCGCACGACCTGGGGACCGCGGTCAATGTCCAGACGATGGTCTTCGGCAACATGGGCAACGACTCCGGCACCGGCGTCGCGTTCACCCGTGATCCCAACACCGGCCAGAAAGTCCTCTACGGCGATTACCTGCCGAACGCCCAGGGCGAAGACGTCGTCGCCGGCATCCGCACCCCGCAGCCGATCTCCTCACTCAAGAAACAGATGGCCGACGTCTACCGGGAATTCGAGACCAATGCCGAGCGCCTGGAGAAGCACTACCGGGACGTGCAGGACCTGGAGTTCACCGTCGAGAAGCGGAAGCTCTGGATGCTCCAGACACGGTCCGCGAAGCGCACCGCGCAGGCGGCGGTAAAGATCGCGGTCGACATGGTGGGGGAGGGGCTGATCACCGAGGACGAGGCCGTCCAGCGCGTCGAGCCGACGCAGGTCGACCAGTTGCTCCATCCGCGCATCGATCCGAAGGCCAAGCCGAAAGTCATCGCCAAGGGCATCGACGCCTCGCCTGGCGCGGCCAGCGGGAAGGCGGTCTTCGACGCCGACCGCGCCGAAGAGCACGGCAAGAAGGGCGAGGCCGTCATCCTGGTCCGGATCGAGACCAATCCCGACGACGTCCACGGCATGATCGCCGCGAAAGGCGTGCTGACGGCGCGCGGCGGCAAGACCAGCCACGCGGCCGTCGTCGCCCGCGGGATGGGCAAACCGTGCGTCGCCGGTGCCGAGAGTTTGAAGATCGACCTGGAGAAGCGCGTCTTCTCGGTCAACGGGGTGAAAGTCAAAGAAGGCGATTTGATCACGATCAACGGCTCGACCGGTGACGTCATCCTGGGCTCGGTGCCGATGATCGAGCCGGCCATCAACAAGGATCTGAACCAGTTGCTGATTTGGGCCGACGCCCGCCGTCGGCTGGGCGTCTGGGCCAACGCCGACTACCCACGCGACGCGAAAGTCGCCCGCAATTATGGTGCTGAGGGGATCGGGCTCTGCCGCACCGAGCACATGTTCATGGAGCAGGAGAGGCTGCCCCTCGTGCAGAAGATGATCCTGGCCGCCGACGAGAAAGAGCGCCGCCAATGGCTGGCGAAGCTTCTACCGTTCCAGCGCTCGGATTTCGTCGGCATCTTCAAGGAGATGCACGGCCTGCCGGTCATCATCCGGCTCATCGATCCGCCGCTGCACGAGTTCCTGCCGAATTACGACGAGCAGCTGGTCAAGGTCACGACCATGCGCCTGAAGAAGGCGCCCAAGAAGAAGCTGGAAGCGGAGGAAGCGCTGCTCAAGGCGATCGAGGGGATGCGTGAGCAGAACCCGATGCTCGGCCTGCGCGGCATCCGGCTCGGCCTGCTCTTCCCGGAGATCATCGAGATGCAGGTGCGCGCCATCCTGGAGGCAGCGATCTCGCTCAAGAAAAAGAACGTCGACGTCAAGCCCGAGATCATGATCCCGCTGGTCAGCCACGTCAACGAGCTGCAGCGCACGCACGAAACGGTGGACAGGGTCGTCAAGCAGGTCTTCAGCGAGCTGAAGACCGAGATCCCGTACAAGTTCGGCACGATGATCGAGATCCCGCGTGCCGCGCTGACCGCCGGGGAGGTTGCCAAGGTGGCGGAATTCTTCTCCTTCGGCACCAACGACCTGACCCAGACGACCTTCGGCTTCTCGCGCGACGACGCCGAGGGGAAGTTCCTGCTGAAGTACGTCGAGGAGAAGATCCTTCCCGTCAACCCCTTCGAGTCACTCGATACCACCGGCGTCGGCCGGCTGATGAAGATCGCGGTCGAGGAGGGCCGCCAGGCCCGCCGAGATATGGAGATCGGCATCTGCGGCGAGCACGGCGGCGACCCGGCGTCGATTCGTTTCTGCCACACGCTCGGTCTGAACTACGTGAGCTGCTCGCCGTACCGCGTGCCCGTCGCCAGGCTCGCAGCTGCCCAGGCCGCGATGGAAACGAAGGAAAGAGACCGGTAACCCGGGCAATGGCCGTTCTCGCACCGACCAGCCAGATCATCTTCAGCGCCCGCCTGCTCCAGCAGCTGCTACGGCGCAACGAGAACAACGTCTTCGTGTCTCCGGCGAGCGTAGGCCTTGCCCTTGGCATGGTCGCCGCCGGTGCGCAGGGCAAGACGCTGGCGGCGCTCGAACATACGCTTGGCGCTGACGCAACGCTTGCCGCGAACCGGGCGAAGCGCCTTTTCGCCAGCCTCGACGCGCGGCCTCCGGGTGTCGCGGTCGAGTTCGCGAACTCGCTCTGGGCGCGGTCCGGTTTGCCGTTGTCAGCACGCTACGCCTCTACGATGCGGGAAAGCTATCGCGCGGAGGTGCGCAAACTCGACTTCACGCTGCCCGGAGCGACGACGCTGGTCAACGATTGGGTGGCGCGCGCCACGCACGACCGGATCGGAAGTGCGGTGGATCGGATCGACGCCGACAGCATCCTGGTGCTGGTCAACGCGACCTATTTCCATGGTCTGTGGGAGGCTCCGTTCGATTTGGCCAACACCGTCGACCACGAGTTCACCACCGGCGCGGGCGGTGTGACCGAAGTCCGGCTGATGCAAACGTCGGCGTCATTCGACTACACGCAAAACGCGGACCTGCAGGCCGTCCGGCTGCCCTACAGGCAAGGCCGTTTCAATCTGCTCGTGGTGTTGCCGCGCCAGCCCCTATCGACAGCAGCCTTCGATGACGTCGCGGCACCGAGTTCTCTTGCGCGGATCCTGGTTGACCTGAAGGACCGGCCGGGCACACTCGGTGTGCCGAAAGTCCGACTCGCCTTTGCGGCCGACCTCAAGACTGAGCTGTTGGAAATGGGAATGGGGCCTGCATTTGCCGAGGACGCCGACTTTTCTGGCGTCTTTGACGGGGAGGTCCCGGCCTACATATCGAATGTCTTCCACAAGACGCGGCTTGAGATCGATGAGAAAGGCACGACCGCCGCCGCCTCTACCTACGTCGAATATTCGCTGGGCGCCTCCCTTATCGCACCGCCCGCGCCGTTCGAGATGATCGTCGACCGGCCCTTTCTCGTCGTCCTCACCGATCGCGAAACCGACCTGATCCTCTTCCTTGGCGTGATCGGCGACCCGACGTAGTTGACGGCGTATCTCCCTCCCCCTTGCGCTTGCGGGTGACGGTTGGGGTGGGGGTGCCGCGAGCGTCATAACCAGTCTGAGGAGACTCCAGCGGAGCAGGGCGCCGATGGGCGCGCCGGTCGGTGCCTGTACCAACATAGTCACCGATCCCCAAACCGACTACCGACGTGGTGCTGACATCGTGACGGTGAGAAGTCTTCCGTCAAGCGTGCCGAGTGCTCTCGCTGTTCCTTAAGCGAATCCGCTCAAGCGCGCGAGCCGATTCAGCTCTTGTCCATCCCTGAAAGGATCGGCACGCCGGAGGCCTTCTCGAGCTCGGCCGGGCCGATCTTCAGCCGCGTGATCGCCGGAAAGCAGAAGGCCGCGAAGATCACGAACACCATGCCCAGGACGAAACCGACGAAGCCTGCCGAATCCAATCGGAGACCCTGGAACGCGATCCCGTAGACAACGCTTACGACCGCCAGCGCGCTCACGACCCAGGCAACCCATCGGGGAACCTGGATAGTGGCCCGAAGGCTGTCTTGAAGCCGCCGCAAGTTGCGGGTTGCCTTGAGCCCCACGCCGGAGGTCGGTGAGGTCATCTTCCGTGCTCGCGTCAATGCGGCCCTGGCGGAGGAATACTCGCCGAGGCTGACGAGCGCGCTCGATAGGACGAGTTCGAGCTTGGCGCCCTCAGGATCCTCGCCGGCCGGCCGAACCTTCCGGGCCTGGAGCGCCAGCCGGACGTGATCAATGGCGTCGCGGTACAGGTCGTCGTCGTGATACTTGTCGGCGAGCCTGACCTCAATCGCCGCCTGGGTGGCCCGGGCCTGCCACGTCGGATCCAATTCGACAGCCTCGTTGATTGGAGGCTCCGCTTCCTCCGGGCGGTCGAGATCATTGAGGAGGCCCGCCAGATTGCAGAGCGTGTCGGCATTGTGGGGATCCAGGTCAAGCGACTCTCGGTAGGCCTGCTCGGCCTTGTCACGCTCGCCGAGATGTGCCTGCGCAAAGCCGAGCCCCAGCAGGGCCGCTGCGTTCGTTGCTTCGCTGGTGAGCGCCTTCTCACAGCTGATTCGCGCTTCGACGTAGCGCCCAAGCTTCCCGAGGACCCAGCCCAAACCCGCGTTGCAATCCGAGTCGTCCGGGTAGAACTTCAGCGCAGCCCGATAGGCCTCTTCCGCCCGTTTGGGATCGGCCAGGTTGTCGAGGACGACCGCCTTGTTGTAGAGCGCAATGTAATCGCCCGGCCGGACGTTCAGAGCTCGAGCATATGCGTCGACGGCTTCGCTGTGAGCATTCAGCTCATCGAGCACGTAAGCGAACCCGGAGAGGAAGTCAGGATCGTGGGAACGCAGGCCGCCGGCCGCTTCGTAGAGCTTTCTGGCCCCTTCGAACTGTCTATGCGCTTCGTCGCGGCGGCCGAGTCCGTTCAGGAGTCGCCCATAGCGCCGGACCACTTCAGGGTCCGTCGTGCTGGCGGCGAGCTGGCGAGACTGGGGTTCGGCCCGCGCATACTCGTCGCACGCGGCTTCGTGACGCCCGAGGTCGTCGAGCAGGAACCCGCGTCGTGCATGGAGCTCTGGATCGTCAAAGCGACTGGCCGCTTTCTCGAGCGCGGTGTCGGCCGGCTGATATCTCGCGAGTGCGACCGCAGAACGAGCGAAGCCGACGTAGGCCTGGACGATCGTCGTCTCGGGGACGCCGGGGAGCTGGTTGGCTTCGTAGGCGATGACGATCTCTCCAAATTTCAGAAGTGCCCCCGCGAAGTCCCCGGACTTACGGAGTCCCTCCGCCGTCTCGAGCTTCGCCGCGATATCAGCCGGTGCCCGAACCGCCACCCCAAGATCCTCCTCGAGCCTCCGCGTGCGCATCACGCTGCGCCCCCGACTGATCAGGGGCGCAGCAATCGCGATCCGAGAACCTGGTCAGCGTGGTGACCCCGCCGGGACGACATCAGCCACGGCTGGCGAGACGACCACATCGTTTGCCGCCGGGGGAATCAAGTAGCCGGCTGCAAAGGAGAGAATCACGGTGATCGCCGACGCGATCTCCGGCGGGATGTCGATCTTGAACGCCGCCGACAGGATCCAGACGATGATGGCCGTCACGGCGCCGGCCACACCGCCGGCGGCGACCTTCCTCACCGGGAAGGCGGACGGCGAGCGGGGTTGCGCGATCGCACTCATTAGGAACCTCCTTTACCCGACCGGTGCCGGCTCGGGCGAGATCTTCTCTGTCACCGCAACGGTTGGCGCTTGCACTTTCGCTGCCGTCCGTCGGGCAGGCCGTTTGGCAGCCGCGATCTTCTCGTACTGACGATGAAAAGCCTGGCGGGCCATCGCATGATTGTCCGGCAGCACCAGGGGCTCGCCTCGCAGGTTGGCCTGGATATGTTCTTGATTCAGCTGCGTTCCGGGAGTCGAGTAGGCAACCTGGACGCGACCGTCACCCGAGCCAGGCTTGTCCATCGGGGTGACCGCGGCCGGCTGGCCTTGCGGATCGAGCACCCAGAGGTTGAAATCGTCCTTCTTGAAAAGCGCGATCTCCACGATCGGGGCCGGGTAGTGATGAACCCCGCCGCCTTGCGGCAGGACACCCGTATGCAGACCGGCAGGCAGCGGCACGCTGGCGTTGCAGATCGAATCCGTCCATGTCTCGACGTCGGCGGGCGTGGTGATCGGATGATCGAGCAGCGCTTGAATGCCCAGTTCCTGGACGGCCTCGGGAAACCTGGAGTAGAGACGCTTCGCGTTCTGCCGCACTTTATCGACTTTTGCGGGATCGGCGCAGAACTGCGAGCTCCATTCCATGCCGACCAGGTTTTTGACCAGGAACCAGCCCTGCTCGTCCTTGACCAACAACGCACCGCCGTGATGGTCCTGCCAGGGGGCGGCGCCAAAGAAGAGGCCCGCGGATTCGGCCGCGATCAGCCTCGCGATCTCGTTCATCTTGGCGCGGGATTGCACGTACTCCGGAGAATCGGTTCGGCCGACATGGTCCGGGATCGCGATCGTCCACGGATGGGTTTCGCTTTCTGTGTGCACCCCGGCGGCAACCGCTCCGGCACCGCCGGCTTGTTGCCCGTTAGCCTGTGGCTGCGCGGCCTTCGACCTCCCAGAAGTTACCGGGCGCCGCCGCGTCTTGGTCGTTGCCATGTCTCCCTCCTGCTTGATGAACCTGGACGTCTGCCTGGGAATCTCCGACGAGCGCTGGTTCTGCTGCCGATGTGGTCGACGCGTAGCTGGACGTCATTTCCCGGCGGCGCAAGAGCGGTGGCGCCCGGCGACGGAGCCCATGCCGCCGCGCCACCGCCTTCGCGGGCCGTAGGGTTGCCGCGTCAGCGATGAGGTCGAGTTCGTAGGTCAGCCGCACTTTTGCGAGCAGTTGCTGCGCCGTGTTCTTCACCCGCGCATGGAGACCGGCTCCGGTGATCCCGAAGAACCCGAGCACCCCCAGGACGGCCCCGAGTCCATGTCGGGTGGCGCTCTTGGGATCGGCGAGGATCCACGCGGCGCCGCTCAACAGCAGGATGCCGATGGCGGCGGTCAGCACCTGGGGCCAGAAGACACGAAAGACCCGCCATCCGCTGCGGGCTTTCCCCAGGTTCCAGGTGGTGACGATCAAGCTTTCAGGGTCACGCTGGCCGAGCAGCAGGTCGCGCCATAGCAGCGCCTGGATGTTGACTTGATCCGCGACACGGGGCTGGGTCCGCCACTCGGCGTCATCGGCCACCTCGGCCCAGGCCGCGAGCGAGCATCGGATGGCCGGCACCGTGAGGGGGTGAAAGTAGCCCGACAGCCGGTCGAGGTAGCGAAGGATGTTCCCTCGCCGCTCTTCTCCCAGGAACGTCGACCAATCCGTCGGGGGCTCGCGCACGCCAACGGGATTGGCCATCGTCGGCCCCCAACAGATTTCTCCGAGACCCCGGCCGAGCAGGTAGCCGGCGGATTCGGTAAACGAACCGGCTGCCAGCCGGTCCTGAATGCGCGCGTCCCAGGCGTACAAAAACTCGCTGAACCCAGGCCAGGCGGCGTCCCGGGCGGCTTCGACCTCATGCACCAGTCGAAAGAGCTGATCCGAGGCTTTTCCCGCGGCATCGGCCTGCCACGACAATTCCGAGCAGTCCAGATCGAGCCCGAGTTCGCCTGCCAGTCCGCAGACCACGGATTGCGTCTGGATAGCTAACTCGTGACCGGTTCGCTCGGGTCCGAGGGGAAGGAAGTTGGCGGCCGGGGCCCGCATCATGCCCTCCCCCAGCGGCGGAGGCGAGAACGGCGCACCAAGCGCGATCCAGTAGCGCGCCCGCACCTCCGCCATCGCCCAGCCGAGCCGGATCGCATCCAGCACAGCCCCGGTGTCGCCGATTGGATTTACCGCCACGCCCCCTCCCCTTCACTGCGCTGAACCTCCAGCGTGGGCAGCATCGTAGCGAGCGATCAGTAGATCGGCAATCCGCGAAATTACCGCAGCGAAATTACGGGTCGCGCGCGGCTAGTCGGGGCGCTCGCGGAGCCAGGCGGCGACGGCCGCCGTCCGCTTGTGGAACCCGTGTTGCAGATAGAGCCGGTCCAGGTGCGATTGGATGGTTCGGGGCGATACGCCGAGCCGGGAGGCGATCTCCTTGTCGGAGAGTCCCGACGCAACGAGTTCGAGGATCTCGGCCTGCCTCCGGGTCAGGTGCATCGGCGACCGTGGCCTCGACGGATCGTTCACTGCGCCCCCTTTGCTAATCAGCTGCGGATGCGATCGCCATGAGGCTGCCAGCGGGCAGCTCGCAGCGCGGAAATCAAGCCATCGAACTCACGCGTGTACGCCATCCGCATGAAGCTCAGTGCACCGGCGGCATCCCGGCGACCGCGCAGGACGTCGCTGTACCGAGCACAGGTCTCGGCGATCTCCCCGACGGCGGAGCGGGCCCGGAGGATGTCGAAAACGCGGCGAAACGCTCGATCGGCTACGGCGTGTCGTCCCTGCCGATCGGTCGCCATGGCCTCGAGGGCGAGCGCTCGCGCCTGGAACACGTGGTTGCCGGCGCGCTTCGCCGCGTCTTGCCCTTCTTCCGCCAGCTTGATCGCCTCATCCAGCTTGCCGCCGGCGAGCGCGTATCGAGCGAGCTCCCCGGCCGCCGCGGCCACCGCGATGTAGTCCTTCGTCTGCCGCCCACGATCGAGGCACTGCCGCTGCAGCCGGCCGGCTTCCGCGACGTTACCCTGCGCGAAAAAGACGTCGCCCAGGTTGTTGAGGATCTGGTTGGCGATGCGCTCCCGGCCGAGCCGCCCATGCAGCGCCAGGGCCTGATCGCAATGTCGCATCGCTTCCTGGAGCCGGCCGGTGGCCCGCGCGGTGATGCCCAGGGCCATGTGCGCATTGGCAATCCGCAGGAGGTTTTCGCCGTCGGTCGCGGCGGCGAGCGCCTGTTCGAAATAGCTGACGGCTTCCGGCGTCTTGCCCAGGCGGTACCAGTTGTTGGCGATGTTGGTCAGCACCCGCGCCTTGACGTCCAGGTCGGGATGGCGACAGTGGTTGAGCCATTGGAGGGCTCGGAGGTTCGCCTCAACCGAGGCGTTGAACAACTCCTGCTCGCCCAGCACGGCCCCGATCTCGACGTAGATCGCGGCGCTGATCGCCGGGTCGTCCGCCGGGGCCATGGCGGCGGCCTCTTGCAGCGTTCGCAGCCCGCGAGAGCGACGACCTGAAGCCAGCAGCGCCAGGCCGCGCAGCCGGCGGGCGTTCGCTCGCTCGTCGGCAGCCAGTTCATCCTCCACCACTTCGTCCAGCAGCGTCAGGGCGCGTCGCGCCTCGCCTCCCTTGATCGCCAGCTCCGCCGCCTTCAACACGTAGGCGGGGTCAGCGGGAGGGGCGCCTTCGAGGAAATACGAGAGCGGGCGCCCCAGGCGATCTGCCAGCAACCTCAAGCGCGGCAGCGATGGCGTGGTTTGATTTCGCTCCACCTGGCAAATGAAGCCCTTGGTCGCGATGCCGGCCGCCAACCGCTCTTGCGTCAGACCGCGAGCGATTCGGGCCGCCTTCAAACGTTCGCCAATGAAGTTCATGGATCCTCCCTTCGTTTAGCTTGCCTAAACAACCGGCGATGACTATATTGACAGCATTGGGGGCCGGTGGTAAGTTGCGCCAACTGTCGCCACCGGCGCGAAGAGTTGTTTTTGGAGGAGGAGCTATGGGACGCCTGCTGTTGATCCTGGCTGCATTGTCTGCGTTGGTGCTCGCGACGGCCGACATCATGCCGCCCTGGTAGGGTCCGAAACCGACGGCTGGCGGGGGCCAAGGAGGCTGCCATGGGTAACGGTCTGACCTGTCTTGTCACCATTCACGGGATCGGGTTTCAGCAGCCGCCGGTCAACGGCACGCCCGGCTACGCGGACGGGCTCCACGAGCACCTGCGCCAGGGCTTAGGTGATTCGCTGAACGACGATCCGAATCGGACACGCTCGCAGCCGGGGGAGGCTGGCGCGATCTATGTCTCCAGCAGCTGGCCTCCCGGCAGCGACAACGTAGAGGCGGGCCTCGTCCGGCTCGGCTCCTGGAAACCGGGCATCGCCGGGATCGATGCCGCGAAGGCACCGCTTGGGGGCGATCGCGGGATCTCGCATATCGCGCTGGTTTACTCGCGCCTCGAAGAGGACGCGCCGCGCCCGGGTGCCGCCCTCGAGGCGGCGGCCCGGACCGCCCTCTCGCTGAGCCAGTACGCCTCAGCACGCGCCGCCGTGCACATGCTCATTACCGATGTTGTCGCCATGATCAAACCGCGAAGCCACGACCAGGCCACGCCAAGCCTTCAGCCGCGGAGCGATCTGCCGCCGGAACAGCGGCACCTGCTGGCCGCGGTGTACAGGACGGCCGCGCCGCCGTCACCACCGGCTCAGTCGAGTCTCATCAGCACCATCCGCCATCTCGAAGACGACGTGGCGGCCTACGTCGCCCGGAACGACTTGCGGGAGCGCGTGCGAAGCTTCGTGCGCGAAGCCCTCCTGCGCCTGGTTCACCGTGATGACGTCGACCAGGTGGTGGTCAACGCGCACAGCCATGGGACGGTCGTCGCCTTCGACGTCCTGCGCGAGACGTCTTTTTTCAGCATTCCCAAGGTGAAGTGGTTGATCACGGCCGGTAGTCCGCTGCGCAAGTACAGTGACTTCTTCTGCTGGGGGACGGAGGCGGGCAGCATCAAGCAGGTACTGGGCTGGACCAACTTCTGGGATGCCACAGATCCGGTCGCCGACCCGCTGGCGCCGCCTCGGACCTGGAGGCCCGGCTCCGATGCGACCGCACCCCGCAACGGCGCCGGCATGTACCAGGCGCTCGACCCCAACCAGGGTCAGCTGCTCCGTGTCGACGTCGAGGATCGGCAGGTCGACAATCTCGCCCACAGCCAGGGCGGCGGGCTGCAGGCCCACAACTACTGGGACAACGAGCTGGAGGTGGTGCCGGCGATGGTCGACATCCTGAAGCATGTCCAGACCGGAGCTCCCAGGCGCGTTGCGGTCATGAGCCCGGCCACGCGCTGAGGACGGGATGGATTCACGATCACGGTGCGAAGTACTGTAAATCCCTTTAGGTAGTTCGGCGGTCGTAGTTTGGCGGATTGCGGACCGGCGCCGGCTGTAGAAGATAGCAACCACTGGCGACATCCGTGATTCATCCAGAGGAGGGAGGCATCATGGCCACTGAAGATCGCACTCCTGCCGGCACGGCAATTGCACCCAAGGTCGAAGAACCGCCGGCCGTGGCGCCGGCGATCAAGCTCCCCGCGGATCAGAAGCTCGCGTTCCATCCAGTCGAGACGGTCCACAAGCTTCCACCGTTGACACTGCCGACGATCGCGATCGCCCCGACTGTCGTGCAGCACAGCGGACACGTCGACCCCAATTCCCCAATCGGCCAGCGCTACGCAGCGTTGGGAGGTGTCGGGGCGCTCGGACTGCCGTTCTTCGACGAGCGTCCGACTCCCGACGGAAGAGGCACCTACCAGGCCTATGACCATGGGGCGATCTTTTTCGGCCCGGCCTTCGGCGCCGTCCTGCTGTCGAGCGACCTCTACGTGAAGTGGGACAGTCTTTCGGCAGCCACCACCGCCGACGGCGATAACGTGCGCCGCGCCATCGGCTTACCCACCCAGGACGCGGCCCAACTGGCCGGCAACGTCCAGGTCGCCTATTTCGAGCGAGGAACGATCGTGGTGCGGCACGACGGAGCCGCCCACGTGGTTTACGGAGCGATCGGCGGCCACTACCGGCAGCTGCAAGACGTCCATGGATTCCTCGGCCTTCCCATTTCGGACGAAGAAGCCGTCGTCAACGGCCGTCGCTCCCGCTTCGACCACGGTGACATCTATTGGAGCCCGTCGACCGGCGCCCAGGAAGTCCACGGCGCGATCCGGGTCAAGTGGGAGGCGCTGGGCGGCCCCAGCGGATTTCTCGGCTATCCGAAGACGGATGAGCTTCCCATCACTCATCAGGGCGCCGAAATCGGACGCACCAATCAGTTCGCCGGGGGCTGGATCTATTGGAGCGGTCAGAGCGGTGCCTTCGAAGTCCACGGCGATATCCGACGGGCCTGGATCGAGAAGTACGGCGGACCCGGTGGAGCGGTTGGTTTTCCGATTTCCGATGAAACCCGTAGCCCGTCGGGGAATGCCCGGTACAACAACTTCCAGCGCGGCTGCATCGTCTGGCGGGGCAGCTATGACAACGTGGCCTGTCTCACCTCGATGGACGTCTTCCTGCAAAGCTTCAATTCGAAGGGGCACCACACCTGGGCCGAACGAAACCTCGGGTATCCGATCTGGCTTTACGTCAACGTCAACGTGCACGCCTCCACCGGGCAGGCCGTGAGCATGCGCTTCCCCGGCCGCGATCACTACGGCGGACCGAGTGCGGCGCCGACCCAATCGCTCCTGCAGATCCCCGTCGTCCGCGGCGACCTGAGCATCGACGTCAGCTTTGATGGCTGGGACGCGGCGACCTTTGGCGACGTGCACCTGAGCACGATCACCGGCCGGTACACGATCGACAACCTGTGGGGTCAGGGAGAGAACCCCGACCACTGGAACGGCGACTTCATGGCGGCCTACGATCTGCGGCCGCAGACGGTCATTCCGGCGGGCGCCGACTTCCGCACCACCTTCTTCTGGCAGTTCGGGAACCCCGGCACCCCCGTCCTCTCGCGAGACCAGTACGCGCAGACCTTCTACGACGTCCAGGAGGACGAGTCGAGCGGCTGGCACTGGTTCGACGAGCTCTATTACAACAATGTCTACAAAGGGATTGCGGCCAACGGGTATTGCTTTGGCATGTGCCTCGAGTCCGTCTACGCGCAATACGGTCGATCGCTCTTCCCCGAACCGCTGCACACGGTTCCCCAGACCGCGCCGGCGGAAAATCAGATCGACATCAAGCACGGCTATCAGGCCGGCGCGGCGATGATCGATTACTTCATCGGGAAATTCCTGGCCGGGCAAACGCACGACCCGATGCACGCCTTCCGGGAGAGTCGCGACTGCTTCATGCAGGGTGACTATCCGATCCTGACCGTGACCAACGACTCTTTTGGCAGCAAGGCGCACGCCGTCCGCCCCTATGCATGGAACGACCGGACCAGTCCGTGGACCATGCTGATCGCCAACCCCAACGACCCGGGAGGCGGGGCGAACAGCCCAGACAACATGATCACCATCGACCCGGTTCACAACGCGTTCCGCTTCGAGTTCGGAGGACGTTCCGATGTCTGGTGCGGCGACGCGGGGAGCGGCGGGCGAATGTTCTCGATGCCATACAGCCTGCTCGCCCAGCGACCGCGGACGCCGTTCTGGGAGATCATGCTGGGGGCGCTGGCCGCGCTCGGCCTGGTCATGATCATCATCGGCGATAACGGCGAAACGCAACAGATCACTGACGAGCAGGGCCGCACCTTCTTCGAGGACGGTCCCGCTGGGGCCGGCCGCCGGCTCGTTGCGGACCCCGCCCGGCGCGTTCCAGGCCTGGCGCTGGCACCCATCATCCGCCAGAAAGCGGCCGGCACGCTGCACACCGCCACGGGCGCCGTTGGATCCGCCGCCGCGGGTGTGCTACACCACGCGGCCACCGCGCCCTTACCGGAACTCTTCTATGCCAGGCGCGATCCATCCGCATCCGGATCGTCTCTCCACTACCAGGTTGCCGGCAAGGGTTCCGGCCAGTACACGTGGACCGCGGCGTCACCGGCGCTGGTGGCGTCGGCGGTCGTGCCGGCCGGCACCGGCTCGGACGTGCTGGCCGTCGAAGGGCTCGGCACGGCGGACCACGCCGTTACGATCACACCCTCGGAAAAGGGTACGGGTCGGCAGGTGGCGCTGACGGTCGGTGGCCGGCCCGCGCGTGCCGCGGATGCCCGGACGTTCGAAGTGAGCAACCTCACCGTGACTCCCGGCAAATCCATAAAGGCTCAAGTGCACGATGGCGGCCGGACCCTGCGTCTGCAGAACGCCGGCGATCAAACGACCTATGACCTGCGCGTGCATGCGCACGCCGATCCGCGGGCGGCGCTGGTTCGGACTGGCGTCAGGCTGGAGGCGCAGAGTACGGCCACGGTAAGGCCGGCCGACTGGTCGGCCGCGGCGCTGGCGACAACCAAACTAGCGGTCACCGTGCACGATCGCGACGGGAAGGTGGTGCGAGACGAACATATCTAACCAAGGAGTCGCCGGCTCGCCACCGAGGGGAAGACGCCGCCCTTCCTAGTGCAATCGTGAGACGGTAAGACGGCTGGACCCGGTCTCAAGCCGCAACATTACGGAGCGCGGATCGTCACCGCCATGCTGGCGAACGGTTTTTTGCGTCAGTCAAGCTTGATGTCCGCCTCCTTGTAGGGGTAGATGCCGACGACCTGGGCCATGGGATCCTCCCCCTGTTTGAATGTGAACGTCTGTGGGTCGAATCCGCTCCTGATCGCGTTGAGGGTGATGGAGAACGGCTGGTTCAGGCTGTGTTCCGAGTCCAAGGGTTTGCCGCTGCTGTCGAAGTTGCGCACGTGGAGCTTGCCCTGCACCCGCTGATGGGTGGTCGCGTCCTCGGCGAAGATGGTGACTGTCGCCAGCTTTCCCAGTGGGACGGTCCTCGGGTCCGACCAGACCTTCAGCTGGCGCGGGACGCTCGAGAGCGCGTAATCCGCGCTGGACCCGCCGTCGTGGGCCTGGCCGGCCGGGCAACGATTCGCCGACACCTGACTGTGGAACAAGCCCGCGCATTTGGAGCACCATTTCCATCCACGCTCGCCCAGGAAGTTGGGGGCGACGTTCATCGCCAGGCTGTAGTCGGCGCTGGCGTGCCCATCGTGCGCCTCGCCCGCGGCGCAGATGCTGGGCCGGCCCGTGGCCCCGCTGTAGTAGAGGCTGCCGCACCGGTTACACCACCGCCAGAGATGCTGCCCTGGATCGCCGATCGAATCCATGACCAACGCGTAGCCCGCGCTGCGACTGCCGTCGTGACCGCCTCCGGCGGCGCATACGGACGGGCCGGATAGGAAAAACAGCGCCGCGCACTTGCCGCAGGACGCCCAGCCACCCTGGTGCTCGCGCTGCTCGAGCGCGAAGTCGGAGATCTGCTGGGCGAGCAGGTGCGGGCGCTCGTTGTGGATCGAGTGGCCGGTGTCGAGCAGGAACAGCGTCCGCCCGGGCGTGTTCACCATGCGGCCGGCGAGGTCACGCGTCGCGGTATAGATGTTGGAGAACTTGTAATCGTCCTGATCGCCCGAGCCGAGCAGCGTCGGCTTGTGATTCGAGAGATATCGAGGCGCCGTCGCCCCGACCTCAGGACTCAGGTGGCTGTAGAGGAGCTGTTCGTTTCCGGTCCGCCAGTGCCACTGGCGAAACATCCAGTTGTAGACCTCCCACCGGTCCATGCGCGATTCGAGCTTGTGGATGGTCTTGCAGGGCTGCCAGTCATCCCGCCACCACATATCGGCCTGCGGGGGGAGGATCTCGAAGGGCCCAATGTCGTGGCTCGCATCGAAGGCGTCGTGGAAGTAATTGCGGCGCGAATCGGGGGTTTCGGGTTCCTTCGCGTGGTCACGACTAATCCGGACCGACTCACTCTTGAAAAAGTCATGCCCGTCGGCGAACGAGGCCCAGACGGATGCGGGTGACCAGGCGGTGATCGAGCGCAACCAGGGCTCCGACCGTCGGCCCAGGCGGAGGCCCATGTTGCCACCGAGGCTCCCGCCGATGACCGCCGCCAGACGGCGCTTGATGTGCAGGCGCGGGTCGAGCGTCTTGACGAACTGGATGATGTACTCCTCGATGTAATCGAGTCCCGGGTAGCGGTTCGTGTACCAGGAGGCGTCGAGCGGCGCGAGCTCCGTGTGGTCGAACATCTCGAAATAGCCGCTGTTGGGCAGGTCGAGCGAGACAACCGCGTAGCTGATGCCCCGCTGCTGGCCGACCCGGTGCAGCCACGGCACCAGGTCTGATGACTCCTCGAGCCGCGACATGTGGCCGTGGATGAAGAGGATCACCTGGTCCTGATCCGGGATCATCGGGTTCGATTCGTCGGCCGAGGTCCCCAGCGTCGGGGAGGCGACCGAGTAGCGCGTCCGCCGGGTCAGCAGACTGCCACTAAACGTTTTGCAGGTCACGTGGACGTCGAACTGCGGAAACGGTGTAACCGGCACGTTGACCGGCCGGTCGGGCTGGTCGTCCTCGCCCGAGACCGCGATGTAGCCGAGGTGGGCGCGCGCCGCCTTCCGGCCCTGGATCGGCCCATGGATCGCCCGCTCCGCGTGCGCGGCTCGGGTCAGAGCGGCTTGCACGGCGGTCAGCACGTTGGCGTCGGTCGCTTCCTTCGACATGCCCACGCCCGCCTTGACCTTCGGCACCAGCTCGGCCTCCGTCGGGATATGGCGGCGGTAGGCTTCGTGGGACCGCCGTCCCGTCACGGCCAGGTCGGCGAACGCATTCGCCTTTTCCACCGTCGACGTGATGAAGACGGCAGGTGGAATCGTGAACGGATGGGCGGTCCAGAAGAACGCGATCGCCGACTCCATGAGGGACCGCGTGGGATCAGCATGCCGCGCCGCATCGCGGAGGTCCGCCGTCAGACGGCGCTCATTGTCCTTGCCATCGACCAGGGCGTCGGGAGCGCTGGTGTACTGCGCGTCCGGGAGGGGCACTGGTCCCTGCATCCGGGGCGGTACACACGGCTCATCGATCGGAGATGCGATCGGTTGGGAAACGATCATGATTTCCTCCAGTTCTTTCGCGGAGTCCGGTGCAACCCGATCCCGGCCTATCCCAGGCCGAGCGCCACCTCCGCCGGTTCGTAGCCCGCTGCCTTGACGACCGCCGTGGGCTTTGGCAACGCGGGCAGCGGCCCCATCGCTCGAAGCGTGATGCGGGGCGAGGGCACGTTGGTGGGAAACGCCAGGTGCATCGGCATGCCGCGCTCATCGAAGTTGGACAGCTCGACGATGCCGGGGACCGGCTGATGCGTCTCTGCATCGGCGGATGCGATGATCAAGCTGACCATCGTGCCGAGCGGGACGCGAGAGGGCTGGCTGCTGACCACCAATCGCCGCTTCGCCGGTGCGGCGAAGGCGAAGCTGGTCTTCTCGCTGCCGTAGCCAGGCGCGGAAACGGTCGCCACTGGTACCCCTATCGGGATTGGCACCGGCCCGGGGCCCAGGATCTCCTCCATGGTCACCGGTGGCGAGGGCAGGTTAGCGGGGAACCGCGTCTGAGCCATCTTCCTGCTCTGGTTCATGTACTCGAGCGTGACCGTAGCGGCGACCGGGAGGCGGGTGGCCTCATCCACCGCCAGCACGGTGAGCTGCTCCGGCTTGCCGGCCGTGACCGCCGGCGGCTGGGCCATGACGATCAGCTTGGAGGGGAAGATCGGTGGCCAAACGACCGCGTCGGTCGCATACCCCTGCGCACTGACCGTCGTCGGGGGCGGCGTGAGCCCGAACGTGAAGGTGAAGGGCACGTTCGTCTTTCCCATCGATCGCCCGTTGACCACCACGTCGCCGGACACGGGGGCATGGGTGGCTGCATCGGACGCCTGCACCGTCACGGCGAAGGGGCGGCCGGCGGGGATGAGCGGCGGCCAGACCCCGACCCGCATCAACCGGATCACAGGGATTTTTTCGAATTGAAGCGGGACCGAGGTATAGAGGTACCCGAGGGAGGCGACCGAGCCCCGAGGCTCGATCGTGATTGGAGCAGGGCCCGGAAGCACCAGCCGCGAGAAGGTGACCTCGGGCGACAGCGTGTTGGTCGGAAAGGTGACGTCGACCGCTTTGCCCGCGTGGAAGGTCAAGATAGTGACGGTCCCGTCGACCGGCGCCCGGCTCTGGTTGTCCACCGCGCGCACCGTGATTCGCACCGGCTTGTCCATCGGCACGGTGGCCGGTTCCATGGTTACGAGCAGTTCGCTTAGCGGGGCGGCGTCCGGGTTGCTGGCATCGTTGGCCGCCCTGTCCGGGTTGCGTTTGTAATGAAGCTCCAGCGCTTGTTTCCACCCATCCGTTGGGCTGACGACCGGCGGCGCGTAGCTTTTCCCATACTCCTCGGCCGTCTGGCCCGTCAGCCGCGTCCAGTCCCAGCACTGGTAACCGTAGCCCCGGTCGGAATCCAGGTTGAAGTCGGTGGCGAACTGCGGGTCCCCCGCAATCCGGCCGATCAAGTAGGCGGAGAAAAGAATCGGATCTCCCAGCGGGTCGGTCACGACGCGGGGCTCGCTGTGACCGACATATCGTTCGTTGAGCCGGTCCGTGTCGGCGGGCGTCGCTGCCTGCTCGTACCGGAGGCGCAGCGGATTGCTGGCGACCCCATCGCTCCGCACCAGCACGTCGGCCATCGTATTGACCGGGTGCGGACCGGACGCTGTCCGCCAGCGCTCGATCGGGTTCACCTGGTGGTTGCTGAGGATGTCGGGGTAGGCGAACGGACGCCGGTATTCGTCGTTGACGTGCATGTACGGGTAGGCGGCGGCCCGTGGGTTGCGCGACGTTCCGAGCCCGGTGTCACCCAGCTTGATGTACTTCTCGAGGATTTCGCTGTCGTGGAGTAGCTCACCGGTCGGCGAGATCTCGGTGTCCTGCGGCGTGAGGAACCCGAATGTGACCAGCAGCTGGCGGTGAGCGCGGACCGATCGCCAGAGGGGCAGGGTGATGCCCTCGTAGATCAGCTCTCGCGCTGGCAGGGTCACGACGGCGGCGCCCGCTCCAAACAGGCCGCCCAGGAAATTGCCGACCGCAGCGAGATCCTTGCCGATCCCCTTGAACACCTCGCCCACTTGCTGGAGCGGCGAGTCTGACGAATGCACGTCCCAGGCGAAGTCGCTGGCTTTCAAGCTTGGCAGGGGGATCCCTGGACCTGGCGGCTTGGGGAGGTCGAACTGGTCCATGTAGCTGCGCTTGAAGAAGCTGAGCATCAGCCGGTAGGCCACCTGGACCTCCCATGGAAGCGGGAAGCCGGGAGGAACATCGACCTGGGATGACGGCGCGAGCAGGGCGATCAGCTCCGCCACCGGCCGCTCGATCGGCCGCCTGGTGTATTTTTCTACGAGCTTCGTCACGAGCGCGGGATCGTTGACCACCCGGCGCTGGAAATCCCCGCCGCCCAACAGCCCGGGGTACTGGGTTGCGTCCGCCTTGTCGTAGTAGGTATCGACCAGGGCTTCCACGATGCCGCGCGCCAGCCAGTCGGGCATCGCCCCGTCCGTGTCGAGCGCCTCGGCGCGGGCCTGGGTCCCTTCCGGCGGCAACACCACGGGTCGCAGGTCGCCGTTGGTGGCCGCCTTTTTTGGGTCCTGTGGAATCTGCACCGCGAAGTAAAGCGCCGATTGCGCCAGCGACGGGAAGGCAGCGGTCGCCGCGCAGAAGGGATCTACCGGCAGCGCTTTGCCCGGATGGAAGATACGGCCGTCCTTCCGCGTCAGGCGGTAGTTCCACGCGTCGATGTGGTTCTCGATCGCATGGTGCCGCTGGCCGTGGGTGCGGAAGGGGCCTCCGCACTGCTCGTTGACGAAGGCGTGCCCGGTGGTATCGGTGCCGAGGTGACAAATGTACCCCAAGGTGTAGGCAAGGAATTGGTCCCGCTGGATGCCAGGCGGCATGGCGATCGCCCGCTTATAGAGGTTGCCCGCCATCCGGCTGGTCTTGCGGTAGTGGAGCATGTCGCTCCAGAGGAAGACCTGCTCGTCGCAGCCGTCCTGCAACTTCGGCGTGAAGAAGGAGAACACATCCTTCTTCGTGATGGTGTCCGCAACCAAGAGTTCCAGGTCGTGGGTAAGCTGGGTGACCGCCCCGCTCAGCGCCGAGATCATCTGGCCTGTGGCGGCGTCGAGCGCCTTCTCCGCGGCGGTGACGATCGGGCCGATGCTCTGGTCCCAGGCCTTTTTGAAATCCTTCCATAGGTTGTCCAGGTGAACGAGCACTCGCAGGATGTTGGCGAATGGCTGATTGACCTGGGCGAGAATGGCGAGTAGCGGTTCCCAGTCCTCCCGTTTGGCGTCGTCCGTGAGGTAGAGCGCGGCGAGCGCGAGCATGATCTCGTCGCCTGGAAGCTGTTGAAAATCCATGAGGAAGAAGAACAGGTCCGGGCCCTGGGAGCCAAGCGCGGCGTACTTGGGCCACTTCTGCATTAGCTCGCCCAGCCGTTTGGCGTCCGCCGCTGGGAGGAGCGTCTGGCCAGGCGCGACCGGGCCGTCCTGGGGTCGTACGAAGGTTCGCTCGTGTGTCAAAAAGTCGGCCACGCGGCGCGCCGCATAGATGTGCGTGAACGGTCCAGGCATGGCGGCCCCCTCAGAAAGATCGTCGGTGCGCGGATCGTATCCCGGCCCTTCGAAAGGGGCAATCCGCCAAATTACGGTCCGCTAAATTACCTAAGTCAGGAGAACTCGACGGCGAGGTAGCCGTAGCCATTGGAGGCGACCACCCAGGCCGTCCCGACGTAGTGATAGGGGCCGAGGATGTTGGCGCGGTGTGGGGCGCTGTTCATGAACAGGGTGTTGAGCTGCGCATCGTCGATTCCCGCCGAGGTATCGCCGAGGTTCTCGCCTGCCTGCGATCCGAGGCCGCAGCCCAGGTCGAGGGTCGCACCGTTGGTATGCGACAGATACCCCTGAGTGGCGATCCGCTGTGCGTTCTGCAGCGCGATGGCGGCCAGGCATGGTGACCACGCCAGCGGCGCGAGACTGCCGTTTGCCGCCCGGTCCTGGTTGATCAGGATTTGCTGCTGGGAGACGTGGTAGGCGTCCGTCACCGAGGGGATTGCAGCCGGGACGCCCCGCACGCGTAAGGGCGATTGCGGGAGCGCCGACGGGACGCTCGAGACGGGTGCGGCGGACAAGTTGATCGAGCGGTCGATCCGGTGGTGCGCCATTCTCGGCGCGACCGTCAGCGGCGAGATCCGAGGCGGGACAGATCGCAGGGCATGGCGCGTGGTCGACGCCGGTGACGCGGCAGCTGCGGGCGATGCTCCAAGGCCGAGCGCCACGAGCGCGATGATCGCTCCGAACCAGAAACCTGGACGTTTCATCCTGCAGGTACAACGGAACGACTTTCCTCCCCCTGCGGTAAGCGTCAGCCGCGATTTGAAATGTCAGTCGATCACGTGCGTGAACTAAGCTGAATCGCTTATGAACTGGGCGACGCTGCGGCGTTTCCCCTGGCTGGACACGCGGGCGAGCTTCGTTGCGACGGCGCCGCTGCGCGGTGCGTTGCTCGATCTAGGGTCGTCGGACGGGGAAACGCTGGTCCACATCGCTGAACTCCGACCGGATTTGCGGCTCTATGCCGTCGATCTTGACGGGTCGCCCGAGCGGTATCCGCCGGGCTCGGAGTTTCACCGCGCGAACCTGGAAAGAGACCGGTTGCCCTGGCCGGACGGGTCGATGGATGCCATCACCTGCATGCATCTGGTCGAGCACCTGCACGACATCGGCTGGCTCTTGCAGGAGAGCGCGCGGCTGCTCAAGCCCGGCGCACGGATGTACATTGAAACCCCACATCCCAAATCGCTGACGCTTCGCAGCCCGAAAGGAGCCGCGGCCGGGACCTTCACGCTCAACTTTTACGACGACCCGACTCACGTGCGCCTGGTCGACATCGCAACCCTCACCGAGGCGGCCGCGGGCGTCGGGTTGGACGTGGTGTCGACGGGCATCTCTCGCAATTGGCTGTTCGCCGCGCTCTATCCGCTTTTCTTTTTTCTTCCGGCCAGCCGGCGGAAATTCACGTCGCGCATCCACTGGCTCGGCTGGTCGGCGTATTTGATCGCCGCGCGCACGCCCACCCTGCTCTCCCCCAGAGCGGGAGGGAAATAAGGACCCCCACACTGCCCTCCCCGCAAGGGGAAGGAGTGCTTTCTAGATCGAGAGCAGCGCGAGCCAGACAGCCATGAGCCGGATGATCAACTCCTGAATCGATGGAAGGCTGGCCAGTGGGGTGGCCAGCCTGGCTGGACTCGGGGATGTCGAGGCCGGCAGCGCGGTCTGAGTCGGCGGCGCCGTCTGAGCCGTCAGCGTGGTCTGAGCCGTCTGCGCAAGGACGAGACTCCGGTTCGTCGGTCCGCTCTGGGGCAACGGGGGAGGGGCGGTTCGGTCGGGGACCCCCGGATGGCCAGGCACCAGGCCGGGCGGGAGCCTGCGACCCATCAGGTCGCGCGCGAGGTTGAAGGCGTCGAACGAGCCCCATCCTGTGGCATCGTCCCAGCCGGCGGTCGCCGGATAGTAAAGGTTGTCGCCCGTCGTGATGTCGTGGAACGCTGGATACAGTGGCGCCGTCGAACCGAGCCGGTAGAGCGTCGGGTTGGCAAATCCGAGACCGGGCAGGTCAGAGGTGGCACCGAACTGGTTGAGAAGGCCGGTGAAGGCGGCCCACACCGGTGCGGCAGCGCTCGTGCCCGCGACGACGAACCATCCGGTCGTTCCCTTATCGGTGGCGTAGACCGAGTATCCCGTCCTGGGATCGGCGTCGAGGGAGACATCCGGGACCTGGCGCATCGCGTTGCTGAACGAGTTCGCCACACCGGGCCCGGTCTGCCAGGCGGGCTCGGAAAACATGATCGATAGGCCGCCGCCGCTCCCGAGCTGCGGGCTCCTGGTCCGATCCGACCAGGCCCATTCGGCGAAGTAGCTGCTGTTCGTCCCCAGCTCGAGTGTCGTCCCGCCGACGCCGGTGACGTAGCGGTCGCTCGCCGGATTATCGACGGCCAACCCGGTAAAGGTGCTGGTCGGGTTGCCCAGGCAATCGAAGGCGCCAGTGTCGCCGGACGCGGCGTAGAAACTCTGGCCCTGTGCGGCCGCTTGTTTGAAGACGTTGTCGAGGCTGGTCATGATTGCCGCGCTCGTGTCAGGCTCGCACTGGCCCCAACTGGTGGAATTCGAGCGCGTCGTGTCGCTCGTCACCATCGCGTTATAGGTGTCGAGCGCGCCCTTGTCGGTATTCCGTCCCTCCCAGACCGTGATCGGCGCCGACGGCGCGATGGCGTGCATCACCTCGATGTCCAGCTCCACCTCGATTTCGCCGCCGTTCGGAACGGAGCCGCCGTCGACCAGGATGGGTGCCGGCGGTACGGTCACCAGGCCGTATTGCGCGTCGTAGGTCGAGATATTCGTCGGATTGAAGGTGTCCAGCTCGAAGAGCCCGAGCGCCTGGCCGGCGCCGGTGTAGCCTCGCGCGGCGAGCGGCACGACGTCATACGCCGTCTTGAGGTCGGTCGGGGCATAGGCCCCGACGATGGGCCCGGCCGCGGATGCATGTGGCGACGCCAGCGCGTAGTGCTCCGCTCGGTAGTGGTTGTTGAGCCCCGAGATCCCAACGACGAACGACGCCAGCGAAACGGGAAGAACCGGCTGGTTGTCGTTGCCGAAGAAATCGCGGTTCTGCGCCGTATCGTGCCAATCCCAGATGGTGACGCCAAATGCCGTCTCGACCGCGCTGACTGGCCCGGTCGCGTCAACGATGGTTCGGTTCGAACTGACTGACGTCACCGTCAGGCCGCTGGTGCGAAGGTGCTGCACGACTTGCTCCACCTGTGGCTGCGTCGGTCCGTAAAGCACTGCGAACTGCGTGGGCGTCAGGTAGTCACCATGGTTCCGCGACGTGGGATCGCTGACGCTGGCGATGAACCGATCGAGCGCGGTTGGGTTGCGTAGCGCCAGGCTGACCGCGACGTCGAGCGTCCGGGCGGGATCGCTGGGGCGCAGGCGAACCGCCTGCGTAAGTCCAGGGGTGACGTCGGACTTCGACAGCGCTGCTTGGTCGGCAGATGCCGCTCGTACGGTGACGAGGTTGGTGGCGAGCAGGGCAAGGGCCGCCAGCGCGCCAATGGTCCGATCGAGGTTTCTCAGGAAGCCCTCCTGCCCGTTACCCGCGCGATGTTACAAGAGGAGGAAGGGGAAGAGGCGCAGCACCGCCAACTGGATCGACAGCCAGAGTTGGCTTACCAACCCGCCACCCTGACCCTCCCCCACGAGGGAAGAGGGAATTGGTTCCCGCGAGGAGGAGGGAATTGGTTCCCCCGAGGAGGAGGCAAACAACGGGCGCGGGCCTGCAGCGGACGACGGGACGCGGGGCGGCGCGCCACCGCGAACGATGGCGCCGGCCTGCTGTGACAGGAGCGGCGCCGCGATCTCGAGCCGCGGATATTTGAACGCTGCTCCGGTTGGCCCGTGGCCCTCCGCCGTCGAGGCCGAAAGGTAGGCCCAGCCGTTGCCCGGCGGCGAGGTGGCCGTCAGCGTATCGGGCGTCTGCACATTGACCGCCCCGCTGGAGGGGGTCGCTCCAAAGTAGACGCTCGTGGCGCCGGCCATGAAGTCCGTCCCCGTGATCGTCACCTGGGTGCCGCCGGCGGCCGGACCGGTCGCGGGCGTGATGGCGGTGACGGTGGGTTGCGAGTAGGTGAGGCGACCGATCGCGGTGGCCCAGGTGCACGTGTTCGGATTGTCGAGAGCGTACTCCGCGGCCACCCAGACGTCGGTCGGGTCGGTCGGATCAGCAGCCGCCCCGGAGTAGTCGCCCCATCGATTGTGCCCACCGCAGGTTCCGGCGGTCGAGTCGTAGGGCCCGTTCCCCGCCTTGAGCAAGGTCATTGGACTGAATCCATTGGCGGCGTTGGACTTTCCTTGCACCCACACACCCGGATAGATGCCCGAGTTCGATCGCGAATGGACGACGAAGAGATCGCCGGCGTTATCCATCGAGACCGCGGGATAGTAGATGTAGTCATTGTTCCCGCCGGCGATCACGTCTTGAAGCACGGGCAGCCCCGCCTGGTCGGTCGCCGTTTCGATCAGCCGGACACACGACCCGGTGACGCTGAATGGGTTTGGGTCGATCTGGCTACAGTGATTGCCGTCCGTAGCCGAGGTCCAGAGCCTGCCGTTCTGCCAGACAGCCGAAACCAGCCGGTCGTCGCCGGTGTTGATGAGTGCGCTACTGCCCAACTGGGCGGCGTTCGCCGGCACGGTAGTCGACAGGATCGCCGGGTCGACCTCGGTGATGCCGATGTTGTGAGCGGCCGGCGTCCCGGTGATCGACATCTCACCGAGCGTCGGGCAGCTCCCGTAAAAGACGAGCGTCGGCTGAGCGCACTGGTTCTCGACCAGGAAATATGGATCCGCGTTGTTGTAGACGAGGTACTGCGTGGTGGTCGCGGTTAGCGCCTGAACCGGCACGATGCCAAACCGTGCGAGGTCACCGGCGGTGCTGTACGTCCTTGCAACGGCTGACGCGAGCAGGTCGGACTTCTGAAGGACGGTGATGAACTGGCCGGTGAAGCAGAAAAACGTGCTCTGGATCGGGCTTCCACACGGGGGAGGGACCGCCTCCGCCCAGGAGAGCGTGACCTTGTCGTCGCTGGTGCCGACCTTGGGCTGATCCATCAGCACCTTGGTCGTGCTCTTGACCTGCCATCTCGTCCAGGACGAGGTCGGATCGGAGCTCTGGGAGACGGCCACTTCGAGGATGCTGTCGGCAAGGGAGTCGATGGCGACGGCGGATTCGATGAATCGATTGCTCTGCGTGTCATAGAGGACACGAGAATCGGTGACGGAATAGCCCGCCGGAACCCCGTAGAACGTGTTGAGGTCGGTAATCTGCAGGCGCGTGCCACTCTTGCTCCAAACGGACATGTTGGCGTTGACGGTCTCGACGACGCTGCTGGGACCGACCGCCAGCTGGGCGTCCGGCGGCTCGACGTTCTGATCCGATCCCAACGCGGTGAAGCCCTGGACCACGTCCATCCCCAAAAAGACCGTCAGTTGCTCTTCGACGGTCCCCTGCGACACCGCAGGTACCGCGGCAAGCATCCCCAGGGGCGCCTTCAAGCCGGGGGCCCGGCCGCTCGTGGCTTTTGCCGCCGCATAGGCCGTCGGGTTCTTCACGATGAGCGGCGGCGACTGCTGGAGTCCGAGCGTTGACCGCGGCCCCCGAAGGTCTCGAAGGTTGACCGCCGTGCCGGGAGCGAGGTAGCCGTAGGAGCCGGCCGTGATCGAGGGTGATGTTGCTGCGGCGCGTGCCGTCACCGGGACGCCGGGAAGTGACGCCAGCCCGAGCAGAGCCACGGAAACCACCATGGCCCGCCGCCTCCCGCCGTTTTTCAATCCGTGGACCCCCGTTGTGTGGATGGCGCGCCGCTCCGCACAGCCTACCGACGACTGGCGCTCAATCAAGCAGCGGCGTACCCCCAGGAGGTTAGGGAGGGGCTAGCACATCTTCAACGATGCGGCGCACGAGGTCCGCGATCAGTTGCTCGACCGAGCGGACGAGAGCGGTGGGAAGCCCGCCACCGGGCCCCCACCCTGCCCTCCCCGTGAGGGGGAGGGAAAGTGACCCCGCGAGGGGGGAGGGATTCAGCATCAGCCCACCCTGACCCTCCGCCGCAAGGGGGGACGGAATCGGCGTCAGCGGTCGCGGACCTGCCCCAGATTGCGGGACGCGCGGCGGCGTCACGCTACGCGTGTTGCTCGGCGACAACGGCAGCGACACCGTCTTTTCCGCGCGCGGCTGGAAGAACGCCTTGACCCGGTCAGCGACCGGAACATAGATCCTTCCCTGGCAAGCAGTCGGCGTGGCGAAGTGCGTCACGGGCCCGAGGTTGGGGGCGGTGAACCGGCTCGCTCCGGTCAAGGGGTTCAGACCGAGCAGCGAGCCGTTAGTGGTATCGATCGCCCACACGACGCCGCCGGCGACGATCGGGGGACCGGGGCGGCCCGACGCGTGGGTCCAGGAGACGGAGAAACTCGGCCCGGCGGCAAGCTTCAATGCCTTGATGCCCTCCGGACAGGGAACATAGATGTAAGGGTCGGCATACGCGATCCCACCGAAGACCTGATCGCCTACCGAGGTCGGGGTCGTCGCGGCGTTACAGACCTGCCCGGAAAACGGCTCGGCCCCGAAATGCCCGCCCGGGCTGCTCAAGCTGGTGTTGAGTAGATATCCCCAGCCCGACTTGCCACTCTGGAAGACCAGGTTGTTCGACGTCCCGACGATTGCGGGGCCGACCGAGCCGAGGTCGGTGTCAAACTGGTTCATCCAGTCCCACTGTGACGGCGCCCACCAATCGAGAAGGGCCAGCGTCGGCGAGAGCTTGAAGATCGTATTGCCGTTGTCGAAGGTCGTGCTGTCGAAGCCGTTGCCGCTGGTGAAGTAGAGATTGCCGCTGCCATCGACGGATCCGCCGGCGGTCGCCCAGAAGCCCGCCGCTCTCCCGATCCCGTTGTAGTCGTTGAACACGACCTGCGGACCGGTTCCGGTCGCGGGCACGCCCACCACCCAGCCGTGGTACGGTCCGCAATCCCCGATGTATCCCCCGAAGGGAACGTAGACCCGGCCGTTGGCGAGGGTGAGGGCCGACCGCTGCTGCTGGATGTGCGGGTCGAATCCGGTCGGTGCGATCGCGACCTGCGGAAATCGCGGCGCGCCCGTCTGCAGGTCGAGGCCGACCAGGTAGTAATTCGCCGGCTGCTCGAGCGCCACCGCGTAGACGATGCCGGCGACCGGGTCGACGACCGGCGTCCCCAGGATGCCGTCCGGGTTGACGTTCCCGCAGGGAAAGCCGGAGCTGGGAATGGGGACCGGGGTGCCGACTTTCTGCTGCCACACGATGGCGCCGGTGCCGGCATTCAGGGCCGTGACCGTGTCGCTGATGTCCGCGACGATCAATAAGTTCCCGACCTGCACTGGTTCGGCGTAGATCGTGTCGCCAAGAGAGACCGACGACCACTTCGGAAGCAGCGGACCAACGAAGGGCGCCGCATTCGGGTCGTATCCATCGCGGAAGTTGTCGCGATGATAGGTCGGCCAGTCAGCGATCGAGGCCTGGGCGGCCGCGGGCGGCAGCGCGCTGAACCCGAGAAGGGCGGCCGTGGCGGAGAGCAGGACGGTGCGAACGCGAGGGGTCATCTATCCGGTGACCTCGTTGGCAGGAGGTTGGCGTCGACGGCGTCCATGATAATGCGTAAATCCGACGAATTCTCTACGTCTGCCACGCCAGAGAGGTTGGCGGCGCTGAACTCTACCTGGAGGGCTTGATTCGTTTCGTGGCCAGCCAGCATGCCGACGGCCGGCCGCCCTGGCAGGTGGAACTGATCTGCCGGAAAGACGCCGTTCTGGACCCGTGGGTCAAGGGAATCGCCGAGATCGGCGTACCGGTCCATCGACTCGATCCGAGCCGGCCACGAGAATTCCTGGCCGCCCTGCGCCTGATGCGCGCCAGCAACCTCGTCCATGTCATCCTCGCCTTCCCGACCGGCAAATATCAGCTGGTGGCCGCGCTGCTTGCCCGCGTCGCGGGACGGCCGTTGATCGTCACCCACCAGTTGGTGATCGACGTTGGCGACATCGCGATGAATCCCATCCGCCGAGCATTCTGGCGAGCGGCCCTTCGCCTCTACGGACGGCTGGCGTGGACGAATGTCGGCACCTCGCGTGCTGGATGGGAGCAGCTGACCCGGCGCTACCACTTTCCAGAAGCCTCCACCGTCCTGATCTACAACGGCGCCGACCTGACGCGCTTCAAGCCGCTGACCGGAGCGGAGCGGTGCTCCGTTCGCGAATCGATTGCCCGTCAAGTCCCTACCCCTCCAGGGGAGACTCATACAGTCCCTCCCCCGCTGGGGGAGGGTAGGGTTGGGGATTGGTCCGACGACGTGTTGCTGACCTGCACGGTGGCGCGGCTCACTCCGCAGAAGGGGCTCTTCGACCTGGTTGAAGCGGCGGCGGAGGTCGTGCCCCGGTTACCGAACGTCCGATTCCTGCTCGCCGGCGACGGCGAGCTGCGAGTCCAGCTCGAGGCCCGGGTCGCGGCGCTCGGGCTGACGCGGCAGCTGTGGTTCGCCGGCAGCCGGACGCTGGACGAGCTGGCTCGTTGGCTGGGCGTGGCCGATCTCTTCCTGCTCTCGAGCCATTACGAAGGGATGCCACTGGCCATGATCGAAGCAATGGCCGCGGGATGCCCGGTGGTGGCGACCGCGGTTGGCGGGATTCCTGATGTCATCGGAGACTCGAAGGCGGGCCGGATCGTGCCGGCGAAGGACCCCCACGCCCTGGCGGGCGCGATCATCGAGGTTCTCGGCGACTCTGAGCAGCGGCGCGTGATGGCGGCCGCGGCTCGCGAGCGGGCGATGAGCGCATTCGACGTGAGGACCTGCTACCAGAAGACGATGGACACTTACGAGTGAAGACCCCCCACCCCGACCCTCCCCCGCAAGGCGGGAGGGAGAGTATCGGCGAGTATGCGGGGCGCCGGGTGCTGATCACGGGAGGCACCGGCTTTCTCGGGCTCAACCTGGGCGCGGCGCTCCGCGAAGCCGGCGCCGAGGTTCGGACGCTGAGCCGGTCGAACCCCCCATCGGGCCCCCACCCTGCCCTCCCCCAGAGGGGGAGGGGAAACGACTCCGCATGGCGGGAGGGAGATTCGCATTTCCGCGGAGATCTGCGTGACCGGGCTCTCGTGGAGCAGGCGATTGAGGGATCGAGCGTGGTCTTCAACCTCGCCGGACATTCAGGGTCGGTCAGCAGCAACACCGAGCCCTTCGAGGATCTCGATGTCAACCTCAGGGGCCAGCTCACGCTGCTCGAAGCCTGCCGCCGGCTCGCGGACCCGCCGGCGATCGTCTTCGCCAGCTCGCGACTGGTGTATCGACCAACCACCCATATGCCAGTGCCCGAAAGCTGGCTGACCGGACCGCTCTCCCTGTACGGCGTCCACAAGCTCGCCGGGGAGCATTACCACCTGCTCTACGAGCACCTCTACGGACTGCGGACGGTCGTCCTGCGCATCACCAACCCGTACGGGCACTTTCAGCGTCCGACCGAGAACCGCTACGGCATCATCAACTGGTTCATCCACCTGGCCCTGACCGACCAGGTCCTTCCCATCTATGGCGAGGGCGAGCAACTGCGCGACTACGTCCATGTCGATGACGTCGTTCGGGCCTTCTTGATGGCCGGGGCGAATGTCGGGGCGGCCGGCATGATCTTCAACGTCGGAAGCGGGACCGGGGTCTCCTTCCGGCAGATGGCCGAGATGGTGGTCGCGCAGGCCGGCGGGGGACGGATCGAACGCCGACCCTGGCCAGCCGACGCGGCCCGGGTCGAAACCGGCGACTTCGTCGCCGACGTGAACCGGATCGCCGGCACGCTGGGTTGGCGGCCGACGATCGCGCTGGCCGGCGGGTTGGGCGGCGTTATCGGACAATACCGTCAGATGGAGAAGATCCGCTGAAAGGACTGATCCTGAGTGGGGGGCTCGGTACGCGACTCCGCCCCATCACGCACACCAGTGCCAAGCAGCTGGTGCCGATCGCCAACAAACCCATACTCTTCTACGGACTGGAAGCGCTGGTGGCCGCCGGAGTGACCGACATCGGCATCATCGTGGGCGAGACCGAAGCGGAGATCCGTGCGGCGGTGGGGGACGGCAGCCGGTGGAACGCGCGCGTGACGTACATCAAGCAAGACGCCCCGCTGGGCCTGGCGCACGCCGTCAAGATCGCCGAGCCGTTCATGCAGCGGGAGAACTTCGTGATGTACCTGGGCGACAACCTGGTGCGCGACGGCGTCACCAGCTTCGTGCAGCGCTTCGAGCAGCGCCAGCCGGACAGCATGATCCTGCTGGCGCACGTGACCAACCCCGAGCTGTTCGGCGTCGCCGAGCTTTCAGACGGCCGCGTCATCCGGCTGGACGAAAAACCCACACGGCCCAAGTCCGACCTCGTGCTCGTGGGCGTATATCTCTTCACGCCGCGGATCTTCGAGGCGGTCAACGCGATCACACCCTCGGAGCGCGGCGAGCTGGAGATCACCGACGCCATCCAATGGCTGCTGGACCACGGCGCCAACGTGGAGCCGCACGTGATCCAGGGCTGGTGGAAGGACACCGGCCGGCTGGAGGACATGCTGGAGGCCAACCGATTCGTGCTCGACGGAGTGAAGGCGTCCTGCGCCGGCCACGTGGATGAGCGCTCGAAGCTCGTCGGCAAAGTTGTTGTCGAAGCCGGCGCTGAAATCTGCAACAGCGTGATCCGGGGTCCCGCCATCGTGGGCGAGCGTAGCCGGATCATCAATTCGTACGTCGGTCCCTTCACCTCCATCTATCACGACGTCGAAATTCGCAACAGCGAGCTGGAACACTCGATCGTTCTCGAGAGCAGCAAGATCCTCGACGTCTCCACCAAGATCGAGGACAGCCTGATTGGAAAAGAAGTGGTGATCCGAAGGACCGAGGAGATGCCAAAGGCGCTTCGCTTCATGCTGGGTGACCGGTCTGAGGTCGAGCTCACCTAACAGACTCGTCACCCCTTAGCGACCCGCCTCGACACTACGGTGTCCCGGAGCTTCCTATCGTGGGGAAGTGGGGGCCGGAAGGGGCCGCGGGTACCCTAACGAACTGAGTCGACGCACCTTTCTCGCGAGCCTGCTCGCATCGACCATCGGCGCCACCGAGGCAACCGTCCTGGCATCGTTTCTGCTAGCCGGCTCGCCAGCGGTCCTGGCCTCGCTGGCGTCGCAGCGCAAGCGCCTCGCCGTCTATGACGTGACCCGCCATCCGTACCGCGCGGCCGGCGATGGCATCGCCAACGACGCGCCCGCGATCCAGGCGGCGATCGATGATGCGGCGGCGGCGGGAGGTGGAATCGTCTACCTGCCGCCTGGCACCTATCGGCTGGCATCGATTCACGAGCAGTCGGGCATCCGTTTCTATGTGCTGAACTATTTCTCCGGCATTTCTCTGATTGGAGCCGGCCGGCACCTCACGACGCTTCGAGCCTGCGCCGGCCTGCCCGACCAGACCCGGATCATCTCCGCCGACTCGACGGACGGCAGCAGCCGGGTGTCGTACGCCGCGTTCCAGGACTTCACGCTCGATGGCCGGCCAGGTCAGCAAACGCAGGCCAGGTCTTGCGTCGGCATCAGCAATGTCTTCACCGATCACGTCGACCACCTCCGGGTCCGGATCGAAGGCGTGAAGGGTATGGCCGACGCCGAAGGTGCCTGCTTCGATAGCTATGCCTCATCGAATCACACCTACCGCGACTGCGAGGTCGTGCAACCACGCGGGCTCCCGACCGGAAGCGGGTTTTCGGCGACGCATTCCAATCAGGTCAGCTACCAGGACTGTCGCTCGGCGGGGTCCGCCTACTGGCAGGGCTTCACCACCTACTTGAGCAAGCAGATCGAGTATGAGCGCTGCCACGGCTACCTCAACGGGCAGCGCGGTCTCAATTGCGAAGTTTCGGAGGGCGTGCGCTACCGCAACTGCCGAGCGGGCGGGAAAACGCAGGGGAATCGCGGCGACGGGATGTACGTCTTCCACTCGGACGATGTCGAGGTGCAGGACTGCGTCTCGGTGGGCAACCGGCGCGGGATCGTCAACGATGGATCGCGCCTGCGTGTCGTCCGCGGCCAGTTCGTCGACAACAGGGGAGGTGGCATTGCGTTCAAATCCGACGCGGACCGGGAGAATACGTCGGTCGAAGACATCGATCCAGCCGTCACCGCGGCGCGACGATGAACACCTGGTGTTCTCACGCTCCAACGCGGGCAGCTTTCCCGGCGCGATGATCACCGGGCAGCCGGTCGGCTCGGCAGCCGGCAGCCTGACCCCTCTACTGCCGTTGCAGGCCGGCCAAGGTCCGTATCACCCAGAGCGAGAGCGCAACAGGTCGCGATACTGATCGCGCCTGCACCGGCAGGGGCGTCGTCCGATACTCGCCAGGCCACTCCAGCGTTGTGCTGACAGACTTGCTCGAAAAGGCGTAGGGTTCGTCAGCGAGGGTTTCCGCGAGCGCAGCTTGCGAGAGGAGGGGAATCGATGATCGGCCGGTACGAGCGGCAGCCGCAGCTTTTTTTGGCGGCCCTCCTCTGGGCGGCCATCGCGATCGGATCGGCGACTACCACTGCGGCAGCGGCGCCATCGACATCTCGCCATCTCGCGGCGGGCGTGTATGGGCGGCTGCAAGCAGGCCGCCTCGTCGATGTTCGGAACCTGGCACCGGCAGCTCGAGCGAGCTCGGCGCCGGATCTGCCTGTTCTCACCAGGAATCCGCGCGCCCTCTCCGCGATCAAAGCGTCCCGGACCACCTCCTCCACAGTGGCCTCTCGGATCCAGCAGACGGCTGGGCCACTGACTGCGTCCCCACCGGTGGAAGAAGAGCTGACGGACTTCCCCGGGATGAGCCTGCAGCAACAGACCGCCGCGTTGGGCCCCAGCGAAGCGTTGCAGCCTCCCGACACCCAGGTCGCGGCCGGCCCCGGCCTGCTGATGGAGATGGACAACCGGACCGGGTCCTTCTGGACCAAGGCGGGGGTCCTGGCAACGACGACCGGTCCCAACCCGTTTGACCTCCAACCGTTCTTCGTACCTAGCCCCGGTCCGGCGCTATGTCCTTCGACCACCTGTCCCATCAGCGATCCGCGACTCCTCTTCGATGCAGATAGCGGACGGTGGCTTGCGTCGGTTGCGGGATTTAATCCCGGGGTGGGTAGCACGGTCTTCCTCGGTCTGTCGAGCGGCAGCGACCCGACTGGGACCTGGACGATCTTTTCTCTACAGCTTTATGGTTTGAACCCACGCGTTGTTGAGGCCATCGTGGCGGACGCGCCTACGCTGGGTGCCAGTCACGACAAGGTAACGATCGCCTGGGACGCGTTCCTGTTTCCTGGCGAAGCACCATGCCCGACGACGTCACCCGTCTTCTGTTTCGCCGGTCAGCAAGCTGTGGTAATCGATAAGGGCCAGCTCCTGGCCGGAGCGGCCACCCCGGCCACCTTCGTCATCGGCCCGGTCGGCAGCCAGTTTGGGTTCATGCCGGTGCAGTCCCTGACGTCGAGCACCACCGCGTACATCGTCTACAACAATGCCGACCCGACCTTCCTTACGCAGAATCAGCCGGTTCCGAGCCTGGGCCTGATCGCGATCACGGGCATTCCCTCGGCAAACAACGTCACCTTCACCGAGGCCGACCTGCCCCTCACCAGTGGCACGACCGCGCCGCCTGATGCGGCCCAGATGGGAAGCAGCAGACTGGTTTCGACGGACGACGACCGGCTCAATTCGGCGACGTGGCAGAACGGCACGCTGTGGACGTCGGCCGGGATCGGCTGCGGCGGCCTGGATGCAAACAGCATCCCGAAGGGCGCCTGCCTGCGGATGTGGCAGGTCTCGACAGCAGGCATTCCGATCGTCTCTCAGGACTTCTTTCTCCTGGGTGCCGGTGGCGGCGCCGGCGACTACTTGTACGACCCGGCGCAGTCGGTGGACTCGCTGGGCAACATGTTCCTGGTGTTCTCGCACTCGAACGCGAGCAGCTTTCCGGGCGCGATGATCGCCGGGCAGCCGGTCGGCTCGGCCGCCGGCAGTCTGACCCCTTTGCTGACGTTACAGGCTGGCCAAGGTCCGTTCGATCCCATAGCAGGTGGCTGCAGCACGGTCAGCCGCTGGGGCGACTACGCGGCCGTGGCGCAGGATCCCACCGACCCGACCGACGTCTGGGTGGGCAGCGAGTTCACACCGTCCGCGACCGACCCCTGTCTGTGGGGGACGACCATTGGCCGTTTGACCTTCTCCGGACCCTCGATCACCAGCGCGGCGCCACTGACGGGATCAAAGTTTGGCGGCACCGGCGTAGTCATCAATGGGCGGGATTTCCTCCCCGGCGGGACCTCGGTCGTGTTCGATCAATCCCCTTCCCCAGCAGTTTCGGTGACTCCAGACCAGATCACCACGACCAGCCCGGCGCACCTTGCGGCGACGGTCCCACTTACGGTTAGCACGCCGAACGGCAAGGCCAGTGTGCAGTTCACCTACTTGCCTCGCGCGGAGGCGGCGACAGCGGTACCCGGATCAACAGCGCGAGCAGGCCGTCCAGTTGCGCCCCCTGTCCCCCAGGTCCCGCCCGGACCACGCAAGCTGGTCGCGGGCCAGCCGCTGGCGCCGACAGACAACGCCCCGGTGGGGGCCTCGCCGTCTGCCGCGGGGGCGACCGCTGCGTCGGCGACGGACACGTTGGGTCTTACCGAGCCGGTGTGGCTCGCGATTCAGCAAGCCGTCCTCCGCCTGATCGGCATCCTCATGTTCTAACGGTCAAGGCTCTGTGATCAAGGCCCCAGCAAAACGGAGTGCGGGAGTAGCGCTAGGTTAGATAGAGCAGGCGGAAGAGTCGAACAACGGCGAGCTCGATCGAGAATCACCTCAACTGAATGACGCTGGGTGAGATGGCCGGTTGTGCGGCGGCACTTGCCGCAGCCGTTGCAGGGCTTGATGTCAAGCCGGCTCTTACGGGTGGTGGAGGAGGCGGTGTCGCCCTTGTGTGCGGCGCTGACTGCGGCACGATCGGCGGCGTGGATCCTGCGGGGATCGGGCCAGCCTATTGGGATACGATGGGGGCCTCCGTCTCCAGATCGCGATAGAGGGAACCCGCCAAACCGCCAGTCTTTCGGGCAGAATCGGCTGCCCAAAGGTTCGCGACCGGCTAGCAGGCGTAGTCGCGGTCGATCGACCCGGCGATGAATTGCACGAGCGACACGGGGGCGCCCGAGAAGCTGTAGCTGCTCGTGCAGTAGGCGGCCGCGCTGTGGGCGGTGCTCGTGCCGCTCGCGTACCAGTCCGACGCGGCACCATGCACGAGGTTGGTGCCGACGATGGCCGACCAAAGGTAGTTGTTGGAATAGATACCGATGGGTAGAGCGCCAATATGCGTCAGCGTGTCGATGATGCCCTGGAGCGTGTACTGATTGAGCGTCAGGTCGCAGCTGACGCCGTGCTGACCGCACCAGCTGTTCGCGGTTTCGACGTCGAGCCACCAGCCGACCGGACTCGTGATGCCCTGGCTGCTGGCATACGCGTAGTCGCCCTGGGCTTCGCTACACCCGACCGCCCACGCCGCCTGCTGCGCGGTACTGCCAGCGACGGCCACGGACTGGGCCGAGCAGGAAGACGTCGTGTGACTGGCGTCCGTGTAAGTCGGATCGTATCCCGTGTTGATGTAGAGACCGGGGTTAGGGGTGTGCTTGTACTCATCCGCGAGGCACGGGTTAGCCGGATGCGTTGCTGAAATGAACGGATACCCGCCGTCGACCCCGACGATGCCGAAGCTGGCTCGTGGAGCGGCGACGATCACCGCCGGGGGCAGGAGACGCGCTACCGTCCGAGAAGGCGACTGCGGCAGCGCCACGGGAGCTTCCGCACGACCGGTGCGGAGCGGCGCGGAGGACTTGACGACCGGCGGCGTGCCAGCCCGCACATTCGAGGGATAGGTCGTGCCGCACTGGGGGAAACTGATGTCATACCCGATGCTGCCGCTCGTGTAGGCAAAGGCGCCGGTGGTGCCGACGACGACGACAGCCCCAAGGGCGGCAACGAAGGCACTGGAAAGCCGAATCAACCTGGTCATGAAACACTCAGCCTAGCAAGCGGGTTCGTCGTCGTGTCTTCGACGACCCACGCCGGTGCCGGCCCATTCCCATCGATCTGCGGGTCACCAGCGTCTCACCGATCGTTAATCCGTAAACGTTAAACGCAGGTGCTGTAACATATGATGAGCGGGATCCGGAGGATTTGCTGTTTCGACGGAGTTCGCCCGCCTAATTCAAATCGAATTCGGTGGCAGTCTGTTCACTTTGCGTAGCGCTTGACATTGTTCAGCGCAGGATGGTACGGTGCAACCCTGCGACGGGGTTTAGTCCAGGAGGCGGGGCGACATGAGACGGATCTGGATTCGGAGGCTTCTACCAGCCTCAGTCGTCGCGATCGTCCTCGCGTTCTCCTACTTCGCGCCCGCCCTCGGAGCAATTGCTCCCGGACCGAATCAGCACGCATTTGGTGCGAACTGCGGCCGCTTCGGCTATGGGTATCACGGCGGTAAGCACCACTTCCCTTGTCCTAACAGACCGTTCCCAGGCCATGTCCCCCAGTCGGGAAGCAGCCAAGCGGCCAGTCCTGCCATTGCGTTCGGGTCGAGCACCGTTCTGACAATCGCTCCAACCAGGGCGGTGGCACCGAAAGCCGTGAGTCACCGGCGAGGGCAATTCCGGCGCGAGGGCTTCGAGAGCTGAGTTAGCTCGGGCCCGGTCCCACAGAGCTTACCGGCTCGCGGAATCCAGGGAGGGAATTTCGTGAGTTTCGTTATCGCACTAACAAGTTTCGGTAAAGGACGATCGAGCCGTCGTCCGCGACGAGTTGGAAGCCTGGCTGGCTGGCCAGGAACCGGTATGGCGTCCAGTCGACCTCACGCGCCAGGAGGACATATTTAATGTTGCGGCTGGCGAGCTCCGAAGCCCAATCTCCAGTCGCCCCGGCGGCAACAAGGCGCGAAATCGCGACCTGCTCTGGATCATTCGGAGGCGAGATGCCTGGCACCTCCGGATCCTGGCTGATAATGATCGGCACGTTAAAGAAGAATGGGGCGGGCGACGCCACCACGTTGTTGGTGTTCCGCACGAAGTCGAGGCCGAGGTAGAGATGCCAGGGCAAGAAGAGAGTGCGGCCCGGATGTGGATCGGCGGCCAGCAAGCGGTCCGCCTGGTACCAGCCGCTCGGGTAGGCGGATGGCTGAACCTCGCCGTGCATCCCGAACAGCAGACCGTTGCCGTAGTAGAGAGGAAGCGCCAGCAGCAGCCCGGCCGCCAGCGCCTCGGCCAGGTCGATCCGTGGCGGCTTGACGTGCTGCCGAAGCCAGGTCAGCACGACGACGGCACCCAGCGGGATGAGCTGGGAGTAGACGAGCGCGATCAAGGCCGCCCACTTCCCGGCATCGCGCATGCCGCGATACGGAGGGAAGATCGTGTCCAGCAGGCGCACGATTGGCTCCGTCACCGGATTGGCGACGCCCATCTCGAGGATGAGTGCGACGACGCCGGCGCTCATCAGGGCGAACAACCATGGGCGGTTCGCCTCGAACTGAACTTCCGGTCGGCGCTGAATGACCGCCCTCGCCGCAAGCGCGCCGAGCAAGAGCAGGAGAACCAGGACCAGCGGCCACAGCGGCACGAACGCCTTCATCGAGGTGAATCGCCCAGTGTCCTCGGCCCAGAACCCGTACAGTCCAAGGATGTTCGGAATCAGGCCGAGATCGGGATCCGCCGAGGCGCCGTAGACGGCAAGATCCGCCCCGCCGATCCTGCTGATCGTCTGTCCTTCGGAGCTCGAACCGTTCAGCAACGGAATCAGCCAGTACGAGCTCGCCACGACGGTGGTGCCAAGCGCCAACACGAGGCTCCGACACAAGTCCGAGAGATATCGCCGATCGCCTCGACGGGGTATGCCGAAGGCAACCGTGGCCGCGACCAGCAAGAGCCCCACTGGGATGACCAGGTGCAGATCGAGTATCCCGAGCGTGGTCAGTTCGGCAGCCAGGATGAGCGCGTGTCGCCAGCCGGGCTCCCGCATCAGGCCAAGAAGCCGAGCGGCGATCCATGGCAGCAGCGCGTACCCCGCAATCAGCGCCAGTTGTCCGTAGTGGATCCGTCCGTAGACGAATGGGTTGACCACGTAAATCACGCTGGCCATCGCTCGTGGGATGAAACCGCCGAGTGGCACGGCCCGAAAAGCCCCAACGCCCGCAGCAAACAGGGCAACCAGGATCACCAGCTTGGTGGTGATCTCGGCCGAGATGACCACGCTCACCGCGACCAGCACGGCATCGAAGAGGGTGCCGCTCGACAGATCCGTCGGAACACTGAAATGGCGCGGCCCGGGCCAGTCGGTCCCAAAGAGATATCCCGGGAGCAGCCAGGGGCCGGCGATCAGGGCGGCCAGAAAGATGGCCCAGAGGTTATTTCCGCGTTCTTGGAGCCTTACGTTGGCACAGCCTAAGCCTTTGTCGGCATTACGAGAGGAGCGCCTCATCGGGCACAACGTGCTCGTGGCCGGCGGCACGATCCTCGCAGGGGGTCTGGGGTTCGCCTTCCAGGTCGTGGTGAGCCACCGCCTACGACCGTCCGACTACGCGGCCGTCTTTGCAGCCATGACACTGCTGACCCTGATCGTGCTGCCGGGGTCGGCGCTCACTCTGCTGATGGCGCGCGAGACGAGCCGCGATCGTGCGGCCGGCCACAGCGCCGCCAGTGTGGCATTGCTCTGCTCGGGCAACCGGACCCTTCTGGTGGCCGGCGTCATGCTCGCCTTCCTCTTCGCCGTCGGATCTCCATGGATTGGCGCCTTCTTCAGCGTCCCGGCCGAGTTCGTGGTGGCCGTGGCAGCCGGCATGCCGGTGGCACTGGCCATGCCACTGCTGATGGGTGAACTCCAGGGCCAGCAGCGGTTCTTCGCGTTCGCGTCGGTCAACGTCGGCCAGGCCGTTCTGAAGCTGGTCGCCGCGATCGCACTCGGCTTCGCGCTTGGTCCTGTCGGCGTCGTTCTCGGGCTCGCCGCGTCGGCCACCGTCTCGTATGGCATCGTCTTCTGGCTCGTCCGGCGCAGGCTGGCCATTCGCTTGAATTGGCCGTGGCTTCGTCCGGCTCTCCGCTACCTCGGGCTGGTTCTTCCCAGCACGCTCGCGTTGGCAGTCCTGCTCAGTGCCGACGTCCTCCTCGTCAAGCACTTCTTCAGCAGCCGGGTGGCGGGTGAATACTCGGCGGTGGCCGCGCTCGGCCGAGCGATCTTCTGGGGCGCAGCCGGTGTGGCGGCAGTGCTCTTTCCAAAGGTCATCTTCCATGAGAGCCAGGGACGCAGCGGCTCGCGGATCGTCGGCGTCTCCCTTGCCCTCGTTGCCGTCAGCGGTATCGCGGGCCTTGCCGTTCTGGGGTTGGTCGCACGGCCAGTCCTGACGGCGTTTGCGGGCTCGGCATATGCGGCGGGCGCCAACATCCTGCCCATGTATGCGATCGCCATGACGCTGCTTGGCGGCGTATCTGTGTTGATCGCCACGCACCAATCCCGCGCTCGGGCGGCGTTTCTCTCAGTTCTGCTCCCGATCACCATCGCTGAGCCGCTCCTGATCGTCGCCTTCCACCACAGCCTGATGCAGGTCGTGTGGATGCTCACCTTGTCGATGGTGGCGCTCGTCACGGGATTGGCGATCCTCCTGGCGCGTCAGGCCGCCCAACGGGCTTTCGACAGTCCCCTGCCAATCGTAGCCATTGCAGAGGCGAAGGCATGAGCGTCCGCCTACTCGAGGAGTTGCCCGAGCGGCTGGTCGTGCCGCGCGCCGACCAGGTCGCTTCCCCCGGTATCAAGCTTTCGGTCATCGTGCCGGCCTATCGCGAAGCCCGTCACATCCAGGAGAACCTCGGCAAGTTGCTACACGAGCTCGATCGCCTCGGCCGCACTTATGAGGTGATCGTTGTCTCGGATGGCAATACCGACGAAACGGCCCGCGAGGCCGAGCTCGTTGTCTCACCGCACATCAAGGTCATCGAGTACAACCGAAATATGGGGAAGGGGTACGCACTGCGCTGCGGCGTCGCCCACTCCAGTGGCGAGCTCGTGACCTTCATCGACGCCGACATGGAGCTCGACCCGCGATATATCAAGGGCTTCATTGCTGTGATGGAGAGCTTCGACTGCGATGCGGTCGTGGGATCCAAGCGTCATCCAATGTCGAACGTCCGGTACCCGCCGTTCCGCCGCTTCCAGAGCCTCATTTATCAACTGCTGATTCGGACGCTTTTCCGGATCAATGTTCGCGACACCCAGACCGGGCTCAAATTGTTCCGGCGCGAGGTGCTTGAAGAAGTCGTGCCCTTGCTTGCTATTAAGCGCTTCGCCTTCGATCTCGAGCTGCTCGTGGTTGCCCGTCAACTGGGTTATAGAAAGGTTATCGAAGCGCCGATTGATCTCGACTACAAGTTCCAGAGCACAGCCGATCTGAAGGCCGCGTGGCGCGTCCTCTGGGATACCGCTGCAATCTTCTACCGCCTTTACCTGTTGCGTTATTACTCGCATCAAGGCGCTCGAATTGAGCGTGAGGGAACCCTGAGAGCGTCCGGCACAATCGAGTAGGCCAATGCGGATACTGATCCTTAATTGGCGTTGTCCAAGGAATCCGCGCGCAGGTGGTGCCGAATTCCTTACGTATCAGGTGGCGAAGCGCCTTGTAGCTAGTGGTCACGAGGTCGAGTGGTTCAGCGCGGCTTTTCCAGGCTGTAAAGCCCGGGAGGACTTGGAAGGAGTGCTTGTGGTGCGAGCCGGACGACAGTGGACGGTCCACCTCCATGCCTTCCGCCGCTACTTCCGGCGAATGCACAGCCGGTTCGACTTAGTCATCGACGAAGTAAACACAGTCCCGTTTTTTACGCCTCTCTGGGCCGGTATACCCGTGTACATGCTCATTTATCAGCTGGCGCGCGAAGTATGGTGGTACGAGAGTCCGTTTCCGATTAACTTTCTCGGGTTCGTGCTGGAGCCGATTTACCTCCGCCTCTACCGCCGAGTACCCGTCTTGACGGAATCGCGGTCAACCCGCGATGACTTGCAAAAGCTCGGATTCAAGGGCCCAATTAAGGTAGTGCCTGTGGGCGTTGAGCATGCAGGTCAGAGTCCGACGCCCAAGGCTTCGCTGCCGACCTTCCTCTATGTGGGACGACTGGCCCCTTCGAAGCGGGTCAAGGATATCCTTCGCGCCTTTGCAATTTTCCGGAGCAGGGGCGGGCACGGACAACTCTGGATAGTCGGCTCTGGATCGGATTCATACACTCGGTCGTTGCAGTCTCTAAGTAATCGTCTCCGGATCGGACGCCATGTGCGTTTCTGGGGTCATTTGTCCACGATCGAGAAGAATCGTCGAATGGCCGAAGCGCATGTGCTGCTGATGGCGTCGGTTCGGGAAGGATGGGGGCTAGTAGTTAGCGAAGCTAACCAATTCGGTACGCCAGCAATTGTGTACGACGTTCCTGGGCTTCGGGACTCCGTCCGAAACGGTGTGACAGGCCTTATCGTCGAAGCAACGCCGAATCACTTGGCCGAGTCAATGCTTAGTCTCATGAATGACCCCTATCTCTATCAATGCCTCGCCCATGGCGCGCAAGTTTGGAGTCGGGAGCTAACATTTGACGCTGCAGCGGCCCAGGTGGTGCAAGCGCTAACGGCCGCACTAGCCGCTTGATGCCGAAGCCATCTGCCGCCAGCTACCTAGTGTCAGTTATTGTGCCGACTCGCAATTCTGCCCGAACATTGGAGGCCTGCCTTGGCAGCATCAGGAGGCAAACTCATGGACAAATCGAGCTTATCGTTGTCGATAACCGATCGACCGATTCAACGGTTGACATTGCTAACCGCTTGGCCGATTCTCTATTGGAAGGAGGGAACGAGCGCAGCGCTCAACGTAATTTAGGAGCACGCATGTCGCAGGGCCAGTATCTGCTCTTCGTTGATTCCGATATGACACTCCCGCCCAGCGTTGTTTGCGAGTGTCTTGCAATGGTTCATGCCACCGATGCCCCTGGTGTCGTTATCCCGGAGGTGTCCATAGGAATAGGATTCTGGGCTCGTTGCAAGGCGCTAGAGCGAAGCTGTTATGCGGGCGACGCCGTTATTGAAGCGGCTCGTTTTTTCCCGAAGTCCAACTTCGAAGCGGTCGGCGGGTTCGACGAGGCGCTAGTTGGTCCCGAGGATTGGGATCTGAGCCTACGAGTCGGCCGTGCCTTCAAGATGCCGCGCGTCGCGGCGACTATTGTGCACGATGAGGGTAACTTGTCATTAGTCAAGACCTTGGCAAAGAAACGCTACTATGCCAGCTCGTTCCTCCGTTATTGGAGAAAGCATCGAACGATGGCACTGTGGCAAGCGAACTTGATCGTGAGGCCGGCGTTCCTGCGCAATTGGCGCCAATTAGCGCGACATCCATGGCTGACCGCCGGCTTGTTTTTAATGAAGACGCTCGAGTCGATTGCCGCGGTTTCCGGCATTCTTCTGGGTCCAAGATCCGCTCCAAGGCGAGCTAAATACGGCTAGTTGATGACTTTGTTAGACACGAGGAACGCGATTCACCTTGCCAAGGGCGACCGGCGGTTTGCCGCATTGGCCCACTTACGAGAAGGTGCCTCGTCTACCCGGGTGTGGTTAGCGTCGGTTGGAATCCTCTCTCTTCTTATTCTGTCAGTTGCCGGCCGACCGTCTCTAAGTGAACGAGTCGCAGCTGTGGCCTTATTGGCCCTGGCTGTCGCGACCGTGGCCGGCTGGCTTGAGCTTGTGAGCACTCGTCGCTCGGAGATGCCATCGCTGTTGTCTCAGCGGACAGAGGCGTCGGACAAGATTGCAGTCAGGTCACTGCTGATCGGTTTGGCGGCGGCACTTGTTACGCAGACCTGGTTTCACGCTGGCACTGTCATTGCCAGCGGGGATATTGCCCCGCCGGCGGGCGCGGTATGGTTATCGCGACTCTTTCAATCGCTCTCTTGGTCAGGTTCCGACTTCGGCACGACGTCACAGTTACCATTACAGCTACCCTGGGCGGCCGTTTTGTGGACCGTTCATGTTTTAGGGGGATCTGGTGAACTGGCGCAGCGGATCTGGTACACGGTCCTAGTTGCGTGCGCCGCAGGCGCGATGTTCGGTGTCCTATCGGTGCTTCGGTTTTCGGCCGTAGCCGCCTTAGTGGGGGCCGTCGTTTTCGTTTTTAACGCATATGTGGTGAGCGTGGTAAATATCTACCCCAATTATCTGGCCGCCATGGCGCTGATCCCGATCCTTTCGTTTCTTGTCCTGGCCTCGGCGACCGGGAGGTTGTCGCCCGTAAGCGCCAGTATCGCAATCGGACTGGCTGCGCCGGTGGTGGGGTACATCTACCAAAACCCGCCGCTCGCAGGGTTGGTCTTATTTATCACGGTGTGCAGCCCGCTGATCGCACTAGTAACCTTCGGTCGGGCGGAGGCTTGGCGTGCCGCTCGCGTTCTGGCCGTGGGATTCCTGCTTATGGCCGGACTATCCGCGTACTGGTTGGTGCCGGCCATCTTGCAAGCGGAGAATGCGAATACCTCGCTAGCCTCCCTCTCAACTTGGGTTTGGACCGAAAGCAGAGCGACGGTGGCGAACGCGTTCTGGCTCAACACGTTCTGGGGCTGGCGGTTCCCCGAGTACTTCCCGTACGCGGCTGGATATGAAGGCTTTCCATTCTCTGCGCTGAGATTTGCGCTGCCCGTGTTCGCCTTTGCATCACTTCTTGTAGTTGGTGCGTCAAGCCGCCGAAATAGTGGGTACCGGCTGGGCCTCACCGTTCTTTTGAGTACGGCAGCAATATTTACCCTTCTCTTGAGTACAGGCACCAGCCCGCCCGGTAGCGTTATTTTCAGTCCCTTGTACGCATTGCCGCTTGGTTGGCTATTGCGTGAGCCAGGTCGGTTCCTTCTCCTCGTTGGTTTTTCATATGCCATCATGGCGTCGGCGCTCGCCGAGTGGTCAGTCAGTGCAATTGTTTCGCGACTGAGAATAGGCTGGCCGCCGGGACTGAGATTCGTCCCGCCAATTGCAATGGCCGTAGCTGTGATTGCGGCCGGATTCCCATTAGTTACTGGTGCCGTCGTTCCAGACTCGCGGCCGGTTCTGCCATCTGCTCATGTTCGGGTACCCGCCTACTGGAACGAGATGGCGAATTACGTCGACGGACGACCTGAATCGGGCGGAATTATTGTGTTGCCGCCAGACGATTTCTATCAGATGCCGTATACGTGGGGGTATTACGGCACAGACACATTCGTCTCGGATTTGTTTAATCGTGCCGTTGTCCTTCCAAACCGCCAAGGATATAGCCAGACGTCGGAGCAGTTGGTTAGAGCCGTCAATTTGGCCGCCTCGAGCATTATCAATAAGGATGAACAACTGGCCATTCCGCTCTTGCAGATCCTTGGCACACGCTTTGTGTTGGTTCGTGAAGACATCGATACCTCGTTCCCTGGCCGCAACATAATGCAACCATCTGCATTTTCGAGGTCGCTCCAGTCGCTTTCTCATTTCGCGTTGATCCATCGGTCAGGACCTCTTAACCTCTACCTCCTCCGCGACGGAATGGCTCCAGCAATCCAGGAGATGCCGACGTTCGCAACGGTTGACGCCACCCTTCCAGATCTGAGGTTGTTGTCGGTCCTTCCCAGCCATACTGCCTTGATAACTGCATCCCCCAGTCCGGGACACGCACTCGTCGAGGAAGCGCCGCCCATTGAGGATTGGTTACAGACGGATGCCGAACTAACCTGGATGGTTGGTAGGCCAAGTGGCTGGTCTTACCGAGTGGCCAGTTTCAACGGTGCTTCGAGGGACGTTGTTCAATTGCGGGGCCAAGCTGCATCGAGCGGAGTGCTCGCTGACTCGGTGGACCCGCCGGAGGCCTCCGGCATGGGTCAGAGCGTCCGGTTATCAGTGCAGGGCAGGAGAATCATCGACAACGGTAACTTCTTGAACGGCTTGTGGGGCAGCGTCGAGGACTGTAACAACGTCACCGGTCCGTCTGCGGTCAATGGGCTCTCGGCGACAATCGTGCCGAGCGCAGCAGCACTGAGCCATGCCGCTACCATGCGCCTGTCCGCAGCGCTTGATAGCGCTTGTGAGCATCAGTGGCTGGACTGGAATAAAGGGCCTGTTCTCGTCTCATTGATCGCCCGCAACAGGCAAGGGGCTCCGCCGCGACTGTGTCTCTGGGAGCTAGGGGCCGGTAGGTGCGCTCAGCTTCCTTCGATACCAGCGGGCAACGGCTGGGTCTCCTATCGAGCCACAGTGTCACCAGATGCGGGTACGACCGGCCTTGGCATCTTTTTGTACGCCGATGCTTCTGAAGCTGGAGTGCCAACTGTCGATGAGTACGCCAATATAGATGTCATTGAACTACCGTCGCTTCCAACTGTGGCGATTGTTGGCGCACCTTTAAAGGAATCTAAGCCCACCAGCCAAGTGGCTGTTCTTCACGCGTCATACTCCTCCGACTGGATTGGACCGATAAATTCGCGGCATGTACTCGTGGATGGCCTGTTGAACGGCTGGCTCATTTCTTCTTCGTCGGGTCCGGTCCAGGTGAGCTATGGTCCGGCGCCGTTAGTGGCTGCATCGCGGTGGATCTCTGTAGGGACTGCTGTTTGTGTTGCTGCCGGGTCGATCGCTCTAGCGATAATTCGACGACTCACACGACGCCGCGTTAAAAATGCGCCGAGGTTTGGTCGCAGCTTGACGTCTTGACCGTCAACTGCGGTCTGAATCCTCAGGTTTTCTGCCTAAGTCTAAGGTGGGTTTCTTTAGGTCCCCGATTTGAACAATTCCAACATCTCAGGTAGCCAAACGCTCGGCTAAGTAGTTGGTTGAATCAACGGGGCGTATGGCATAGCCAAAACTTGCGAGCACCCTGCGGCATGACTCCACGGCCTGAGGTGTTAACGCTTCGAAAACCACTTGGGGAGACCACCTCGCAATGGTCTGCGACATCCCAGCTATTACGTTGGCTTCAAACCCTTCAACATCAATCTTGACTACCGAAACCGTGTCAAGCCCCAACTCCTGGCAAACCGTATCAAGCTTCCTCAAGTTAACGGATATTGGGCGTCCCTGGGTTGGCGCAAATGACACATCGCGTGTATGTTCTCCTAGCGTCCGGTCAAGATCGTAAATGATCCCTTGGCCATCCCGGTCGGACAGCGCATAAGGCAGGCATATTACATTGTCGAGGCGGTTCCGGCATACGTTGTCACGAAGGAATTCAAAGCGGATCGGGTGAGGTTCAATTGCCACCACGCCGCCCCGACCCGCCAATTTCCGAGCGGCAGGGAGGGAGAAGAAACCGACGTGTGAACCCACATCCACGAAGATTCCCTCATTAAGCCTATTGACAATGTCCCTGACGCCCGGATCGTGCCGTGGATCACAGAAAAGAAAGTATGGTCCGTCCCCGGGACACCGGTAGATGAACCCCTCGCTGCCACACCTGTATTCGCGAACTAGCCACCCGGGGCCGGGCAAATGGAGACCCAGTTTCCTTAAGAATCGAGCCAAGGGAAACAGCGGATAGAGGACCAGTACGTAAGCAATGGCAAGCTTGTCACGAGGATGTTCTCCTCGTCGGACCGCCGCAAGCGCAAGGCGTAACTTGGCAATGCCGGAGGGGCTCTTGTCTGGCCGCATTTAATAGGGGAGGCTAAATTCTAAACTCGCTTAGTTCGTTAGCGATCACCAAGTACCTGCTTGGCGCGCCGCCACCGAAGGAGCGTCTCGCGCACAGCCGCGAGTGTAGGCACTTCAACGGCGAAAGCACGAACCTGTGGTCAGGATGATCCGCGCACATCATTCAAGGAGTCAATTGTGGCTGAGACTAATGTCGTCGAACCAGAAGGTGCCGGCGGCTGATTCGTCAGCGTAGACGACGAGAGAGACCACATTGGCGGGGGGCGTGTAGGTGGTGGCCACGCCAATCCAGCTGCCGCTGCCGGCAAAGGGCAGGCCGAGGTCGGAGACGGCAGCGCCGGTGGCATCATGGCCCTCCAACACAAAGAGGCCGCCAGAATTGCTCGAACGGCCGTAACCGGTGAAGCTGTAGCTCTGGCCGGGCGTGACGGACACGGTCTGGCGAGTGAGCTGCCAGGGGCCAGTGGCGACTAACTCCAGCGAGTTGTTGCCGGAGTGGGCATCAGCCGGATTGGTGTCGATGCTGGCCTGGGGGGCCAGGTTCCAGCCGGCGGCCCCGGCTTCAAAGCCGCCGTTGGTAAGCAAACTCGTGTAGGTGGCAAAAGTCCCATCCGAACTGGTACTGGTTTGACCGAAAGCATCGATGCTCGTCACTTTGTAGTGATAAGTGGTGTTGTTGGCGAGACCCGAAATGGTGACGGAATGGTTGGTAACAGTTGCTGCGTCAGCTACTGAACTGCCGTAATTGGCGGTAGTTCCGTAGTCAACCCTGCTATTCGCCGGATTGTTGGTCTGCCAGGTGACCACAGCTGAGTCGGCATTGATATCGCTCGCCTGGACGTTGGTGATTGTTAGCGGAGAACCGCAGCTCGGAAACTTGAAGGAGCCGACGCGGGTCCGCCAGCTAGCGGTGCTTGTAGCCGTGTAGTACTCCTGCGTGTACCAGAAGGCGCAGTCGTCGGTCGGGTCGACGGCCATCATGCTGTAGTCACCCCAGCGGTTGTAAGTCGAAGTCTGCGATCCCGAACCCACGACAATTGATGCCTCACCCTGGGGCAGCGTTCCAAGGGGGTCGTCGGCCAATCGCCCTGTGTACCAAACCGATGGGTACACGGAACTGCTGGAGAGGCTGTAGCCGAGCGCGATGTCTCCCGACCGGTCCATCGCGATGCTGCCCATCCAGCGGCTGTCGCCGCTCGGCGAGTACGTCCCCTGTTGGTAGATCGTTGGTGTGGTCGCCAGCCCCCGGATCTCATACCAACGGACGGCGCCCTGGTTGCCGCTCGAGCCAACGCCGACCGTGTGGTTCGCGACCAGCGACTCATGGCCATCCGCGAACCGGCGGTATTGCAGGCGGTTCATGAGGCGGTCGGAAAGCGCGTCAAGCCCCTGGCTTGTGCCTGGCTGCTGGATGCAGCTGCGCAAGCCGCCGCACATATTCCAGAAATAGGTATCGACCGGCAGGTTGAAGTTTGGCGTCTGAGAAGCTGTCCCGAAAGTCGAGTTCGTCGGCGTGATGAAGTCGACGTGGAATTTCCAGATCTGGAAAGTGCTGCCCGATGAGCCCGAAGCAGTATCGACCGCGCCAAAGTAATTTGGCGAGCCGCTCGGAGGAAGGATGGAGCCGTCCAGGTCGGACGGCAACAGCCCTCCGTAGGCAGAGCCAAGTGGACCGAATCCAAGCGCGGTCGCGGCTTGGCCGGCCAGCATCTTCGAACGGTCGAACGCCAGGGCTCCCCCGCCGACGAAGGTGTTGCCACTGAAGAAGTTGACGGTCATGTAATAAGCGTCCGGCCAGACCGCCAGCTTCGGGTAGTCGGGAAAGTAGGTGCTGCTGATCGTCCAGGCGTAGCGGTAATAGGAGCCGGTCGGGTCCCCCGTGGTCGATACCGCGAAGCATTGGATGAAGGGCGCCTTCAGGTTGCCTCCCTTAACCGTGAAGGCGAACTGGGTGAAAATCCAGCGGTCTGCCATCCGGTCGTACCGGACGACGGGATCACCCTGGTTGGTGGACTCACACAGGCCGCCGAAGCCGGACCAGAGCGTATTGCCGGCGCTTGGCCCCATGAGCGACGCGCCGGTTCGGGCAAAGATCTCAAAGTGGAGGTTCACCCACTGGACGTAGTTGTTGGGGCCGACGTCGCCGTTGGTGTCGGGAGGGAGGACGCCATCGATATTGTTGACGCCCTCGAAGTTGACGCTCGTTGATGGCATGCTCGCCGCGCCCGCCCTCGTCTGGATCGACTTCGGTGCCGTCGGGAGTTTGGCGCCGGATTGGCCGGGGTGCAGCGGGCGGTACGACTGGTTCCCTTTGCCGCCTGGCGCTACCGGGCTGGCGTGCATCGTTCGGAGGGCTGGCGAGGTGTCGTTCTTGAGCGACTGGATGACGACGGGGGCGGTTGGACTGGCGGCAAGGGCGGGAAGGCTGGGCAGGCCCTGCGCACCAAGCAGGGCGATAGCCAGCGCCACCCCGAGAAGCCGAGCACGCCCCAATTCATCCATAGTGTCGGGCACACAAATAGAGATGTCAATTGGGCAGGTGGTCTGGAGATATGGGTATGGCGCTAGATGGTTAAGGTTGAATCAGAAGCGCAGATATGCCAAACTGCCCCCTTGGAGAGCGAGGGGCGAGGAGGGTGACTTTTCAGTGAGGCGTCTGGGCATTTGTACGATTCTGGCGTTCCTGGCAGCGAGCCTCGTCAGTCTTGGCGTATCGACAGAAGCTCGTGCCGGCGGAAGTGCTGACACCGTGAACGTCCAAGTGACCGGCAACGCCCTAAGCGACATCACATCCAGCCCACTCGGTCTTGCACCAAACTTCGCTCAGTCCATTACCGACTACGTTTGGCGCTGCCAGTCAGGGATCAACACCATCCAATTGACACTCTCTGCGGTCTCGGGCGGGACGATAACCGTCGGGGGTAGACGTGGCAGCACAGTAACCATCCCGGAGAGCCTCATCGAGAATCAGGCGCTGATTGTTAGTTCTGCCGATCCTGTTAACCCGAGTGGATCACCAGTCCAGTACTGGATGCGATGTCTCCCGCATGATTTTCCAGAACTAAACGTGACCAAGCCCGGGAGTCCGCCATCGGGCTGGTACCTGACCGGCAATGTCTATCCCGGCCCTGGTGGGGGCGCATATGCCATGGTGTTGGACGCGAATGGTACCCCAGTTTGGTATCGACATCCTGCCGGGCACCAAGCCATTAATGTCACGCCGCTGGGTGACGGCGCGATCGCGTGGGATGGGGACGCGGGCCCGGGGTATCCCGCATTCGAGGACTACAACCTCAAAACCGGGGCGACGCAGTGGTTGGCTCCGCCGATTCCGCCGACAGATCTACATGAGATCTACCGGTTGAACAATGGCGACCTGATGATGATGTCGAATCCATGGAAGCAGGGCGTCGACATGAGTGCGTCTGGCGGCGGTACAAACACGAACATCGTCGACTGCGTTCTCCAGGAAGTGGACGCGAACCTTCAGCCCGTTTGGCAGTGGCGAGCCAGTGACCACATAGCTGTTAGTGAGTCAACGCATCCCAGTTCATTCCAAGCTTTTGGATCCGTTGTCTACGATCCCTTTCATTGCAACTCGATAGATACAGATCCCGTCTCCGGGAACGTGCTTCTTTCGGCACGCCACGCGGACGCAATATATCTAATCGATAAGCTAACCGGTAACGTTCTGTGGAAAATGGGGGGCACTCCCTTCAATCACGATCAGGCTCAGATCCTTATCATGAGTGGTGACCCGCAGGGTGCATTCCACGCCCAACACGACGCGCGCTTCCAGCCTAATAGTGATGTTTCTCTCTACGACGATCAGAGCTGGGATGCGAGTCTCGCAGCTCGCGGCGTTGAGTACCACATCGATACCGCGGCGGGAACGGCAACATTAGTTTGGTCTTATGAATCTCCAGATGGTCAGAACAGCAGGGCAACTGGTAGCTTTCGGCGCCTCAACGGCGGCACGGACAATATCATCGGCTGGGGTTTCAAGCTAGGAACTCTTTTCACGGAAGTCGACGCCGCGGGCGATGTCCTGCTCAATGTCACCTTTCCGAATGGTGAGCTAGCATACCGGGTTGTGAAAGTTGGGCCAACCGCGCTCGATCACAACTTGCTTCGAGCTACCGCCGGGCTACCGCCGTTCGCTTTTACGGTCGACACTGATCCAACGGTAAGCGGCACCGGCGCCACGCTTGGCGCGACCGAAGGCATGGGGGTCACCGGTACTCTCGCAATGTTCACCGATCCGGATTCAAATGCCTCAGCTGGTGAGTACCTGGCCACGATCGCATGGGGAGACGGGTCGAGCTCACCGGGCACCATCAGCGGTCCCGCCGGGGGGCCATTCGCGATCAGCGGCACCCATACTTATGCTGAGGAGGGGACCAACCGGGCAACGGTTTACATAACCGATGCCAGCGACCCAACAAATACGGCCATTGTGACCTCGACGGTGAATGTCTCCGATGCGCCCCTGACGGCGACTGCGACGACCATTCGCGTGACGGAGGGGATGAGCTTTACCGGCACAGTGGGATCCATCACCGATGGGAACCCCGATGCCACGGCAGGTGACTATTCGGTAGTGGTCGCGTGGGGCGACGGATCGAGCTCGCCGGGGATCATCAGCGGGCTCACCGGCGGTCCGTTCACCATCAGCGGAAGCCATACGTATGCTGAGGAGGGGACCGACACCATCACGATATCCGTCACGGATGTCGACAGCGCGACTAATGGCGTTACCGCAACCTCCACGGCGAGCGCCTCCGACGCGCTACTGTCGTCGATCTGCGCGACGCCGACGAATTCAGTCAACGCCTTCAACGCGACGACGGCGAGCTTTACGGACGCCGATCCGAGCGGGACCGCGTCTGACTACACGGCGACGATTGCCTGGGGCGATGGTTCCAGCTCGTCGGGCACGGTTGCTGATGGCCCGAATGGGACCGTCAGTGGCAGCCACGCCTACACGTCGACCGGCAACTTCACGATCACCACTACTCTCAACGACGCCGGTGGCAGCACCACCTCGAACTCCTGCAATGTGCTGATCTACGCCTTCCCGTCGGCAGGCACCTTCGCGATCGGTAACAACAACAGCGCGATTACCACCAACGTCACATTCTGGGGCGCGCAATGGTGGAAGCTGAACTCGCTAAGCGGCGGCTTCGCGCCGGCCAGCTTCAAGGGTTTCGCACAAATGCCGGCGACGCCAAGTTGCGGCGTCGACTGGACTACCAACACACGCACTAGCACGCCGCCAGCGGGCCCACTGCCGACGTTCATGGGCGTGATCGTGACGAGCTCGGCAACGCAATCCGGCTCGATCGACTCGGGCAACACCCTGCACTTGGTCATCGTCCAGACCAACCCTGGCTACCAGCCGAGTCCTAGCTACCCTGGGACTGGAACAGTGATCGCGCAGGTCTGCTGATAGAGCCACCCTCCAAGACAGCCGGCGGCGCCCCGGCCGCACCCGCAGGAGGTCGGCCGTCGCGAACAGATCAGCCGGCGGAAAGGCGCGACCGTAGGACTTCTTTAGTTCACGAATGAATCTCGAGCAGCCTCTGGCCCAGCTCGAGCGTGCCGACTTTGTAAGCATGCCAGCGGTCTCGCGTCCTCGGTTCCATGCTCGCCGCCATCGTGAAGCGCCAGACCCCGGCACGTTGACTCGGAGCGGCCAACTCGTGAAAGTTGATCGTTGACCTGCCGAGTCGCGAGCCAGGCTTTCTCGGGTGGTCGCGATTTCTCTGCCGAGGAAGCGCGCCACTGCCGGCCCACTCGAAGGATCTCGGGAGGCCTATGGCAACAGTTCAAACGCCTCGACATGGGCGGGCCGAACTACCCCGAAGTGCCTGCGGTCAAGGGTCGCAATCCGGCTTTCCTTAAGCCGTTCGGCCAGGGCGATGGTGGAAGCATCGACTGTGCCAAGGGACATCGAGCGGTAGGTCCAGACCAGCTCTGCAATTCTCAGCCAATCGCTTGCGGCAACCGGCACAACCGCGAAGATGCCGGCCGCAAGGTCGCCAAGGAAGCGAGTCTCGGCCTCAGCGCCGAGCCGCGATGCGATGAGATAGGCCACCTCGCTGATCACGAGCATTGGAAGCAGTAAGGGGCCGCGGTGCGTTTCAAGCAATTCCCGGCACTGGGCGTGATGGCGATCGTCGGCATCGAAGGCGGCGTAGAGCGGCCCGGAGACAACGATCAGCGTGATGGCCGCAACTCTTTGCGGAGAATCTCCTCGATTCGCTCCGATACATCTTGCTGTCCGCTGTGCCAAACCTTGCCGCCTGCCAGCCGGCGGCGAGACCCGGCCCCCAGGTGACGCTGGACAGCCTCCCGGGTGAGCTCGGAGATGGTAAGGCCTCGGCGGGCCGCCTCATGGCGCAAACGAGCGTCCAGTTCATCGGGCAGTTTTATAGTTGTGCGCTTCACGGTATGACAGCATACCATAACGCCATTTTGAGGCAACCGGTAACGTCGACAGCGGGCAAAGCCCGGTTAGCGGCTCGGCGCGGATCTCGCGCTCCTCGGTCAGGAGGAGGGCCGTGCGCGACTGGTCGATAAATTCGGTTCTTCGCGCGTCAAGGCCTCCTGTTCGGGCGATCGGCGAGCGCCGCCTGGCGGGCGGCCAGGTCTTCGAACCACAGATCGGCCATTCCGTCGAAAGTGGCGCTCAGGCGTGAGCAGAAGCGCGGCGCTTCCACCGCGGGCAAGCTCAGTCAGGAGTGTTCGAGCCCGGCATTGCTTTGCGGCATCTCTTCTGTCGTGGCCGTAGACGAGGATGTTGGTATCGATGACTTGTTGGACGGGCAGGGTCAGCTCTGGTCGAGGCGGCGCTCTCGCTCTGAGTAGGCATCCTGCCTGGAGAACTTCCAGGCGGCTGGGAACGCCGAGCGCCGGGCGATCCGGTCAATCGCCGCCAAAAGCCCAGACACAGTCTCGTCGCGGTCAGGTGTTGGAAGGGTGACCGCCTCATCGGCTAACGCCATCTAAAGCTCGTCGCACGAGTTCCGCCTCGCTGATGCCCGGCTCCCGCGCCCGCCACTTAAGGCGTTGCTCCTGGGTGTGCTAGTTCTTCGCGGGCCCTAGCGCGGCGCGCGCCCGGGTGACGTCGTCGGCACCGATCACGACGCGGGTATCGGTGGCGAGGTAGACAAACCGCAGGTTCACGGATGCGTCTGCCAGTTGCTGCATGATCATCGACAGCTCGCCGGGGCGGTCCGGCATCGGCAACACGAGCACTTCGAGCTCGCCTTCAATCGTATAGCCGCCCGCCCGCAGGGCGGCTCGCGCGGCGCTGGGATTGCGGGCCAAGACGTGAACCACCCCATCGATCTCGGCGAAGCCCTCGATGTTGATGCCGGAGCGGCTCAGCGTCTCAACGACTCGGGCAAGTTCGCCGGGGCGATCCGCCGTCAGCCGTACTGTCAGATCGCGGCCCATCGGGAGCCAATTGTAGCCGCGCTACCGCTTCCTCATCATCTGCCAAACGGCCAAGTAGATCAAGCCGCCACCCCGATCCATCCGAGCACCGGGATCACCCCGTGGAACCACGACGGTGTCGGGCGCCCGGGTCCGACCAGCCAGGCCACGCCACCCACGGCCGCCACGACGATCAACGCGATCAGATATTGTGCCCAGGGCGGCAGCGTGCGGAGGTCGACCCGACGTCGCGGAAGGCGACCATCGACGGGGTCCGGCTTCACCGTTGCAACGTAACACGGGCGGCTCACGGCTCGCGCGAGCAACGATTGTTGCCCGAAAGTCTGTCTGCGCGACCCTTGAGTAGCGGGCGTCCTGGGCACACGCTGGGCTTGGCAAGTCAATTGCATACCGAGCTCAATCACGCCGACGATCAGCAGCGCCCGACCCACACCACGGATCGTGAACAGGGGCCGCACAGTGACGAGAGGGCTCTGATCCCCGGGCTCGCCGACGCCATCCTGATCCGGCGGTGGGGGCCGAGATTTCCCTTCCCTTCTCGTTCTCGGGGAGGGGAGGGTGGGGGCCGGGACTTGACGGGCCCGGGTTACGAGACCAGACTTGGCCCCAAGAACCGGCGGCCGTTACGCTTCATCCCCTGCCGCGTTCGGGAGGATAGGGGTGGGGGCGGCCGCCATAGGGGAGGGGAGTCGCTGTGATCGAATGCGCGAAGTGCGGGCACCGGAACCAGGACGGAACCGAGTTCTGTCAGAACTGCGGCACCTTCCTGGGCTACGAGGGCAAGAAGCTGGAGGCGCTGCCGGGCAGCGTCCAGCTCACCCTGTCGCCGAGCATGGTCACGGTCGTTCCGGGATCCCAGGCCGCGGCCGAGGTCCGAGTCCGTAACAAGAGCAACATCGTCGACCAGTACGAGATCCAGGTAACGGGCGAGCCGGCCCCCTGGACGGTCGCCGAGCCCGGTACGCTATCCCTGTTTCCTGACAAGGAAGGGGTGGCCACCGTTCGGTTCCGACCGCCCCGATCCGCGGAGGTCTCGGCGGGACGCAAGCCGTTCGCGATCAAGGCACAGTCAAAGGCGTCGCCCGAGATCTCGGCTCGCCAGGAAGGCGTGATCGACGTCGCCGCACTCCAGGAAGCGGGGCTGGCGATCACGCCGCGCACGGCGCGAGGCGGGGACTCCGCGACCTATCGCCTCCTGGTTCAGAACAAGGGGAACGCGCCGCTGCAGCTGACGCTCGATGCCGCCGACCCGGACGAGCTGCTCACCTTCGAGTTCGATCGCCCAGCCCTGACGCTCGATCGGGGAGAGGCGGCCAACGTCCAGCTGCTGGTCAAACCGCGCGCAACCTTCTATGAGGGACCGCCGCAGCCCCATACCTTCAAAGTGCAGCTCAGCGCCGACGGCCTGACGCCGATGACCGCCGACGGGACCCTCCTGCAGGAGGCGGTGCCCCGGCCGGTTCAGAAGAAATTCCCCCTGGTGCCGGTGCTGCTCGGCGTGCTGGCGATCGGGGTGCTCGCCGGCGCGGTCATCGAGCGGGACCCGTTGATCCAGCTCGTCGCGGGCAAGAGTGGGGCCAACCAGGCCGCTCCCAACACCGGCGCCGCGGCCGGATCCGCATCGCCGAGCGCGTCGGCTACACCGAGCCCGACGCCCACGCCGGCACCTATCCTGGTGCAAATTCCGAACGTCTCGTGCATGACGGCGGCGGTTGCGCAGCAGGCGATCGAAGGCGCGGGCTTCAAGTTCGCCGGGAGCTTCGTCGCTAACGCCGCCTATCCGAGGGACACCGTCTTCAAGACCCAGCCGCTGGGCGGTGGGCTGGCGCCGCAGGGATCCGAGATAACGGCTTTCGTGTCCACCGGGCCGCCGCCGAGCGTCCTCGGCATCAACCAGTGTCAGCTCATCATCCGCAAGCTGCCGCCAAATTTCTTTCTGATCACGCCGACCCCGACTCCCTAAAGACACCCCCACCCTGACCCTCCCGCCAAGTCAAGAGGCAACGACCGGCGGCCGGTCCTACGCGGCTCGGTGGTGCTTTTGTGGGCTGGCGCTGCCGTTCGCCGCCTGTACCCAGACAGAGTCTGGTACTGACAGGAGCTGAGCCGACTGCTCAGTAAGAACCGCGATGCCGCCGCAGGTCACGCATGATCTCCAGGACTCGCGAGGCTCCTTATCGCCGAGTCAGGCATGCTGGCGTCGACGCGGGACCCGCCGGACGGGGTCGGATGAGCGAGTGTCGCCTCCAGGACTGGCCAGCTGACGCTCCAGATCCGTGAATGCTGAGATAACGTCTGGAGCCTCGAAAGCCCGATTGCGCCTTCCGACAGTGACCTGTCGCAGGATCCCTGCTTCGGAGAGGCGGACAACGGCTTCGTTGGTCTGAACGAAGCTCCTTTGAATCAACTCCGAGGCGCTTTTTACCGTGAGTACCGGCGCTCCGATAAGGGTAGGGACCAAGACATCAGTGGCAGAGTGGGCGCGAACCCTGCCAAGTCGCTCACGCCACTGGACTTCAAGAGCTCGCGCTCGCTTCTCGAATGATCTTGCGTCGTCTACCGCTCTCTTGCAGGCTGCGGCAAAGCGACCTATCCAGAGGTTGACGCCTTCATGGGCTTCGCGGGAGGTGGCTGGCCCGCGGTAACGCGTGGCAGCAAGGCCGGCTACATAATCCTTGGCCCACGTAGCGAGAATCAGCGAAACAGGAGCGACGACGCGTCGGGCCAATCCCCGGCGACGCAAAATCACGTGGATAAGTGCCCGACCCGTCCTCCCGTTGCCATCGATGAAGGGGTGGATTGTCTCGAACTGCGCATGCGCAATGGCGGCTTGTGCAACCGCCGGCAGCGAGTCGTCGTTCGCAAACACCACCAAGTCACTCATCAGCTTTCCAACGTACTCTGGCGGAGGAGGAACGAACGCAGCAGAACAGGGGTTATAGTCGCTGCCACCAATCCAGTTTTGAACATTTCGGAAGCCGCCCCCTTGCTCAGCGAGTCGCGACCCAGCGAGCAATCGCCGATGGATGACAAGCAAGAGCTCAGAGGTAATCGCGTGACCCTCCTTGACGCTTTCAATGGCGAACACCATGGCGTCGATGTTGCCGAGTACCTCAGCTGCAGTCATATCGGATACGCCATCGCCCAAGGTGCGGGCAGCCTCGGCGCGAAGCAACCGACTGGCTCCGATCTCAAGGCCCTCGATCTTGGAGGAGGCAACCGACTCAGCGCGGAGCAGTATGCGTGCAAGAGCTTCCGTTTCGACTAGTGCGGCTGCCTCGGTATCGAGCCGGGCGATTGCGGCCTCGGCGTCGGCAACTTCGGCTGCGACGCTACCATCAAGCGTTATCTGTCGACTGACAAGGCGGTCCGGGATATAGGCCTCGTACTCGCAAGGCCTGCTTTCCGCACGCGACGGCGCCTTGACGTTCTTTGCCCAACTGACCCGGATAACCCTAGACATGCTGACTCCTTATTTCGGGTTAATTATACAAACCTAAATAAGCTTAGTCTCCTCACCGCTTGTGGTAGACGTCGGCTCGGTGTCCGACCGCGACGACCGTGGTGGTCCGAGTTTGAGTCATCAATCTCGTAGATGACTCTGTAGGGACCTCGGCGCGCGGACCATAGTCCGTCCAACTCAAAGCGCCGGGGTCTTTCTGGTCGGCGGGGGTTACCAGCGATTGCCGCGAAAAGTCTCGATTACCGGTGCGGCGGCGGCGCCGGGCAGCTTGTCGAGGCGTCGAGCCGCAGGGCCAGCGACGACGAAGCGCCAGGCCCCGGGCGAACTACAGTCATAATCCGTGTTTGCGACAAGATCAGCCCACGCAAGAGCTGCTGCCAGATCCGGTAGCGACGCAGACTAGTAGCAGCCGCCGGCCAGCTGGCCGCCGATGCTCGACATCCAGTAGAACCCGGAGCCCGGGACGTAGAGCGCGACGCCGCTTGCCTGGTTACCGTAGGTTGCGTAATTGCCGGCGAACCAGACCCCGTGGCTGTCTGCGACGGGGGTGGCCCATGAATTGAATCCGCTACTCCCCCCGTACGGCGAACTAGAAAAGCCGGCGATCGGGGACGCAGTCGTCGAACTTGTCGCAATCCAGATCTCGCTGCCCGAACCATTGAGATAGTTGACAGAGATGATGGGATTGCCTTTGCCGTCGAATCCGGAGACCGCGCTCTGCGAACCCGATCGCGTGAACCAGTCCGTGATGGCACCCGTCTTGAGGTCGAGCCGAATGATGCTGTTCGTCGCCCCCTGGGGGACCGCGGAGGTGGCGGTTCCGTACGCCGCCGTGGACGTGGCCGCCCGCCAGTAGCCGCTCTTTGTGATCTGCGAAGGAGAGCCCGAGAGCGGGAGCTGCCACAGGCCGCCCGCATTGGGGTCGCCGGCATAGACGCTATCGGACTGGACGCCAACGATGCTCCAGGCATGGCCCTCGCCGAGTTCTGCCTGCGTGCCGCTGGCGACGTTCACCACGTAGATCCCGTTCGTCGTCGTATAGGCATAGCGACTGCCGTCGGGTGACACTTGATTGGTTGCCACCGGTACCCAGTGCGAGTACTGGTAGTCGTAGCTGAGGCCATAGCCCTGGCCATAGCCAGGTCCAGGTCCATTTTGGGGTGTCGGCGTCGCCCCCGGGCTGCTCGCGGGGACGGTCACACTGCTGCTGGGATCGGCGATGAAGGCGCCGCCCGGAAAGGCGATGAAGCCCCCGCTCCCAGGTGGGCCGGCATACACGGGGAGCCGGCAATCGAGCGGCGGGCGGGCAACCCCGGGGTATCCGGGGGACACCGGCGGGTAGAAGGGCGGGTAGGAGCCGCTCGCCGGATAGCCGACGGGCGGATATGCGCCGGAGGCCGGGTTGCCGAAGGGGCCGGAGGCCGGATTGCCATAGGGCGGAAAGGCGCCGGAGGCCGGGTTGTTGTATGGGCCGGAGGCCGGGTTGCCGTACGGGAGGGGGGTGCGGCTCGGCCTGATGGCGACCGATCCCACCGTGATGCAACCGCTCGCGATGCCCTTGAGACCGAGCGCTTTGGCCGGCGCGCATCGCAGCGGCGTCGTGAAGGTGATGGCGCTCACGATCACCACCAGTGATAGGACGCTAATGGCGACGGCAAGGAAGGGCCGCTTGCGAATGAACTCGATTCTTGACATGAATCCCCAGCCGGCGCGCCGCCTCATGCCACTAGATCGCTCCCCAGGTCCATTCGGTTACGGGCGAGCCTCGAACTCCGCTAACAGCGCTCGGTTGGCCGGATCGAAGCGGTCCAATTCGACGGCCTTCTCCGCCGCCGCTCGCGCTTCGGACCAACGCCCGAGGTTGCGATCGGCCAGGGCGAGGTTCCGGTAGACGAGTGGATTGTAGGTTCCGAGCGACGTGCCATCACCATATGCCTCGGCCGCGCTCGACCAGTCCCCGCGCTCGAAGGCGATGTTGCCGAGCTCGACCGCATAGACGCTCTCGCGCGGTGCCAGATCCCGCGCCTGCGCGGCGGCGGTTCGCGCTTCGTCGCCCCGACCCGCAGCGTCTGCTTTAACTGCGACCAGGAGACGCGAGTCGGCAAGGTAAGGGAATACCGTCGCGACGACCGCAAGTGCCGTCAATGCGGCGATGCTGATCGCGGCCAGCCCCCACCCTGCAGACCTCGCACCCCGACCCTCCCCCACAAGGAGGGAGGGAGATTGTCCCTGACCCTCCCCCGCAAGGGGGGAGGGAAACAAGCCCCATGACTCCATGGCGGCGGCGGCAAAGATCCAGAACGGCAGCGAGGCGGCCAGAGCCGAGAAATTGAGCTGGAGCGTGAACTGGTACGCAATCCACCCGGCGAAAATCGCAACGGCGCCGTCCCGCCGGCGTCCCCTCCAGAACGCGCGGACGAAAGTCGCGAGCACGAGGGCGTAGGCGGCCAGACCGACCAATCCCTGGGTCGCGGCCACCTGCAGGGACTCCGCGTGGGCCTTGTCCCATTGCTGCCGTCCGAGACAGGTGGTCTGAAACCGTGGAAAGACGAGGCCGAAGTTGTCAGGGCCGTAGCCGAGAAGGGGGCGACTGGCCGTCAGCCGCAGCGCGTCGCGCCAGAGAGCCGGTCGATCGCCGCTCAGGCTGAGCTCGTCGATCTTCTGCTCGGTGTGCACGCCGCCGCCCAACCGGAGACCGCCGACGATCAGCCCTCCAATCAGCACCACGAGCAGACACGCGATGCCGAGCCGAAGGGTTGGCCGGTAGCCGCCGGCAAGCAAGACGACCGCGGCCAGCGCCGTCCCCAGCCATGCGCTCCGGCTCAGGGTCAGGAGCAGGGCGACGCCGATGATCGCGGTGAGGTTCAGGGCGATGACACGTTTGCTCCACGAGTCCGCCTCGACCAGCTCGCGGTAGGCGAGCGGGCAGAGCATCGCCAGGAAAGCGCCAAGAACGTTCTTTTGGCCAAGAGTTCCGAACGCCGGCACCAGCGCTCCCTGCGTCATCGAATCCGTGACCGATTGCAAGATCGCCACGACGGCGACCAGGTATCCACTGGCGAGAAGGATCCGCATGAGCGTGCGCGCCTCGCCGGGACCGGCGAGGGCTTGCACCGACAGCCAGAACAGCAGGGCGTACATCAGGATGGTGAGCAGGCCGTCGTACCGTGAGTAGGTGCCGAACACCGCCACGTTCTGGTTGTAGGCGAAGACGGTTGAGAGCAGCGCCGAAACCACGAACGCCAGCAACGGCAGATCCAGCGGCGTCCGCTTGATCGTCAGGGATCCACCGAACGCTCGAGCGACGAACAGGATGAGCAGACCAATGACCAGGATGCGTGCCAGCAGCAGCTTGGGCAGCACGTATCGGTCGTAGGTGTCCCACCAGTAAGCCAGCGGCAGCAGGAACACGCCCGCCCGAAGGAACCATCGCTCGATGCCGGCGAGCCGGGCTGGCGTCACGATCTCGGTAACGCCGGCCCCCCGTCTCCGGTTATGGCATCTCGTGAACGGCTCAGACGGTCAGCTGCGGGATGTCATCGAGCCCCCGGTCGACGGCCGCGGGCAGCCTCGCTGGGTTGGTGGCGCCGACTGCCGGCCCGCCGAGCTTTGTTGATTCACGCTTCATGACTGTCTCCTCTTATTGCTGGGGTTAGAGCCTTCGCTTATACCTTCAACTTATTTGGTCAAGCTGCGAAGTGCCAGGACCTGCATCGCCGTCGATGAGGCGCCTCGCACTCTCCGAAAGTGGAATTCCAGACCGGAGACCCGGTGCCGCCTCGGGAGGGCCATAAATGGCTGCGCGGCGTTCCGCACCCGTCACGGGTTGCCGTACTCGTCGTGGCGGCGGATCCACAACTGGAACCCCTCGCCCTCTTCCCGGCCTTTCGGAGCCCGGTCAAGGATCCCGTAGTAGCTCATCAAGAATTCGACCCCGCGACCGGCGGTCGAATAGGTGTGGTAGATCGTCCCGTCGTCCAAGACGAAGGCGCTGAAGCCGAAGCTCTCGGTCAGGTATCCGACGACGTCGGTGCCGGTCTCCCTCGCATTGCGGGCGGCGATTGGCGGCATTCCCGCCTCGACCTGCGGCGTAAGCCATGCGCGCGTCTGCTGTTCGCTGCTCGAGTAACCGAGGTCGACGTTGAACTCGCTGTTGGCCGTCGATACCCACGGGAAACTCCAGCCCATGCGTCGCTTGAACGCTTGCAATGTACGGAGCGGAGCCTGTGAGACGAAGAGCATGGTCACGTCGCGCGCGTTCAGGTGCGGAACGATGCCATTTACGGCGTCCGCGATCGACGAGCAGGTAGGGCAGCCAGCCTTGTAGCTCGGGCCGAACATGAAATGGTAGACGAGCAGCTGGCTGCGGCCATCAAACAGTTCCGCCAGGGTGCGCGTGCCGTCGTCGGTATCAAAGCGGTACTTCGTCTCAACTCGGACCCATGGCAGTTCGCGCCGCTGCCGTGCGAGTTCGTCACCCAGTCTCGTGTGCTCCTTCTCGCGGGTTAGCAACGCCTCGCGGGCCGCAAGCCACTCTTCTCGCGTTCCTACCCTGTGGTTGATCGTTGCTTCCGTCCTTCTTTTAGCGGTCATTGTTTTCCTCCTTTTTTACGACCACGGCCGTGACAAGCACACCAAATACGTCGTCCTACGTCGGTGGCGTAAGTCCGGGAATCGACGAGGGCGCGAGGATGATCAGGATTCCAAGCCCAACGATCGCCAGGGCTACCGGCGCATCGATGGCAGCCTTCGCCGGCAGGAGCTTTTGGGCGAGGACAAGGATCGCGATCACGGACATCCAGGTGGCGCTCATGACGCCGAGCGCCACTAGCGTCAGCATCAGTCCGATGCTCGAGCCGACGCAGTAGATTCCGAACTTGAACCCAGAGCAGACTCCGACGCGGCAGCGATGACGGCAGTACTGCTTGAGCGGCGTGAACTCGTAAAGGCCCGCTGCGATCACGACTGCGCCAGCGGCGTAAAACCCGTGCGGCCGGTTCAACGCATACACCGCGACGCCCACTACAGTCCAGACGGCGAGGTAGGACCCAACGAATAGCGGCACGGCGCGCGCGCGGCCGGCGGCACGAGCCCATCGCAACACTGCTGGGACGGCGCTGGGCAGCATCATCGCCGCCATCATCGACACCCAGAGCGGAACAAAGAACGCGAACGATCCGAGCGTCGTCGCGACCCCCATGTCCATCCCGCTCATTTGCCGGATGGCGACGACCCAGGATGCGGCCGCAAGTCCGAGCGTCGCCGTCAGCACGGCTGCCATTGTGGCCGTCGTAGCTCTCGGCATGGCGGCGGAGGAGGAGCCGGCATCGTCTCTGCCCGGTGCCAGACCCAACCGCTGGAAGCGAAGCGGCCTCAAGGTCCCAAACGAGACGCTTGCGACACGCTCTCTTGTATAACGTGTGGACGGTGCATCGGCTCCTCCATTAAAGCTAGCGGCGCGCTCAGATGCAACGAGCGCTGCGTTTTGACTTCACGTTGGCAAAAGGCCGGCGCCAGCTTCGCAGCCGGCGATCAGGGTGACCGGCAGCAGCAGGATGGCGGCGATGGACCAGATGGGTGGACCCTGCCGTTGCGGATCAGGCGCCGGAATCATTGCGGCGACGATCGCACCGGCCAACAGCCAGCCATAGAGGAGGAAGCCGAACAAGAGCGACGCCGTGGTGCCGGCGTGCCGCGCGCCCGGCCCGAAGGCGATGAGGGACAGCAGACTGGCCGCCAGGAGCGCGACGCCGATGAGGCCGCTCCCAACACCGAGTTGCAGCCAGTGTGGATGGTCCCGCATACGCAAGATGATCGCCGACCAGCCACCGGCGACCACGGCGGGGCCGAGGCCGAAGGGAATGATGAGGGCGCCATTGCCGGAGAGCGACCAGCCGTTGCCAGCGAGGTGTGCGCGACTGAGGATCGTGGTCAGGACCCACAGACCAAGGCCCGCCACCAGACCGAGGACCGCGATCAGCCCCGTGAACCACGGATCTTTCACCAGGTCGGGGAGGCGACGGAACATGCCTCTAGTGGAGGATCTTCAGCTGCGCGGCTGGGAGGCGTGCCTTCCGGCGGCGCCCGCGAAGTCGGAAAGCGAGCAGCACGATCTCATTGACCCGGCGCTCATATTCGGCGACCGTCACGCCGTCGATCGATTTGCAGATTTCGCCGGCTGCGGTTTCGAGCTGGTACCAGATATCGCCTTTGCGCTCTCGAAAAAGAGGGTGCTGGGAGTTGATCACGACGACCTTGACGGCGTCTTCGATGACTGTCTGGCTTCGGATGGCCGGACCGAGTGGCCTGATGACGATATCTCCGAAGCCCCGGCGCCTGGGACTGGCCTCTGACGCCGGTTGCGGCACCGGCGGCTGCTTCTCCTCAGGAACGTGCTCGCCTAATGACCGCTCGCCATTGGTAGGCTGCATCACCCGGGTACGTGCTGGTGCGGTGCCGAGGAAGAGTTCCGGGCGGTCTGCCCAGCGCAGGGCCTGGCTCAGTAACCGGCGTACCTGCTGGGCGACCTTGACCGCGGACGGAGGAGGCGGACTCTCAGTCTGCCTCGACAGCTGCCGGACGAGGGGCTTGAGCAGCCGATGAAGACGGCGCTCGATGTCGACCCATGGTTCGCTGTCCCTATCGAAGTCGCTCTTGTTGATGGTCAGCGGAACGCGGGGGATCTCAACCTCGCCGATCAGCTGAGCCATTCCCGGCTCCTGGGCCGGCGCCGGGTGTCCGAAGAACTCACCATCTTTGACGAGGCGCCCTAACCGATAACACCGCAGGCCGGGAACGAAGTCTGCTGTCCTTCGCTCCGGATCGACGGTTCCGACCCAGCCGCTAATGATCGTGGCGGCAGCCCGGACTCGGAAATCCTTACGTGCAATTTCCCCGAGCGACCGTGGCCTCAGGGGTGTCCCGTTCACGATGATCTGTAGAGCGCCTCGCTCGAGAAGGAGACAATAGGTGTCAGCGAGTCGCTGGCCAAGCCGTTTCAGATCGATCCGCCTATCGACCTCATCGATCCGGATCCGTACGTAACCAAGCTCAACTGGAAGTCGCTTGGAAACCTCCTCTAACTCATAGGTCTTCAACCGGCTCCGGTCACGGTAGTTCGGATCTATGAAACGCCAGCCTACCCGGTCGCCAGGACGACTGGACTCGACCGAGAAGCGGCGGCCGAGGTGACCGATGGCCGCCTTGCCACCCTGGCCATACTGTCCGAGCAACTCCCGTCCGCGTTTGGCGGACTTGCCCCAACGGAGATAACGGCGCTCGAGGTCCTTCGGTCCCATGCCTTCACCACCTTCGCTCATCACGGTGACCGCATCGCCGTGAAAGGCGAGGTCCACCTTCATCGGTTCTCCCGGCCGGCGCGAATCGAGAGCGTTATCGACCAACTCCATGAGGGCGTCCGCCGACGACCGGTAGTTGGCGAAGAGCGTGGCGGTGATCTCCGGGTCGATCCGTTCTCGAACCGTGATACGACCCGACGCCCCTCTCATTGGTGGAAGCATCCGGGAGTGGGGCCCGCGCCGTCAAGTACCCCTTACCCTGACCCTCCCCCGCGAGGGGGGAGGGCATCGGGCGAGGGAAGAGCGGCTAGCGAACGCTTGCCGGCTGGCGTGCCCCAGGGGGCGAATACGCGGCCTTCGCCGCCTTCGCCTTCTCGAGCACCTTCTTGCCTTCCTCCGGCGTGATCAGCTTGATGGTCCGCAGGTTGCGCAACGACCCTGAACTACCCACCGCGATGGCGAGGGAGCCGGCCGTGACATCGTCGGGTGCGTCAACGATCGCGAGGTAGTCGTCGTCACCGAAGCTCCAGAAGAATTGTTCGAGTTTGGCGCCGACAGCCTGCGCGGTTTTACTGACGGCCGCCACGCGGTCACCCGGATTCTCGATCATCTTTGCCCAGGCTTCCGACGTATGGCCATCCTACGCCTCTCCAGACCCCCACCCGACCTGCCTGCAAGGGGGGGAAAAGGAGATCGCCATCCTTATATATGTATATGCGTTTCGATGCGGTGGTCGTGGGCGCCGGAATTGTCGGCCTTGCGACGGCAAGAGAGTGGATCGGCCGACTGCCGGAGTTACGGCTGGCGGTCCTGGAGAAAGAGCGAGCCACCGCTGTTCACCAAACTGGGCGAAATAGTGGCGTCATCCATTTCGGCATCTATTACGAGCCAGGGTCGCTGAAGGCCACGCTATGTGTAAGGGGTGCCAGGCTCATCAAGGACGACTGTCAGGAGCGCGAAATCCCGTTTCAGCGCGCGGGCAAGCTGATCATGGCTACCAAAGAAGACGAGCTCATGGGCCTCGAGGAGCTCCTCCGGCGAGGCACCGCTAATGGGGTGCCCGGTCTCGAGATGGTGGAGGAGCGTCGTATTCCGGAGATCGAGCCGCACGCCAGCGGGATTCGTGCCCTCTATTGTCCGGACGCCTCGATCGTGGACTACCGAAAGGTTGCCGAAGCGCTCGCCGAGGAGCTTCGGACCGCAGGCGGCTCCCTAAAGACGTCGGTGAAGGTTGAACGAATCAGGCGATCCGGGCCGGTATGGCAACTGGAAACAAACGGGCCCACCCTCACGACGCGCTGGCTGATCACGTGCGCCGGCCTGCAGTCGGATCGGCTTGCCGCCATGACCGGGGGCTCGGACGGACCCAGGATTCTGCCCTTCCGAGGCGATTACTGGTGCTCAAGCCGGAGCGCCAGGCAATGGTTCGAGGCTTGATTTATCCAGTCCCTGACCGCCGATTTCCTTTCCTTGGAATTCACGCGACCAAGCGCATCGATGGTCAGGTTTGGCTGGGTCCGAATGCGGTCCTGGCTTTTGCCCGCAAAGGCTACCGATTTGGACAGATGAATCCGCCCGACCTGTTGGAGGCGCTGGCGTGGCCTGGCTTTCGGCGATTGGCGAGAACCTACTGGAGGACCGGCCTGGCTGAAATTGGTGCGCGACCTCAGCAAGGCTGCTTTTGTGAGGGCTATTCGGCGATTCGGACGCCGAATCTGTCAGGCGGCTTTGTGGCTGCGCTGCCGGCGGCTCTGCGGGTATACCCAAAGGACATCCGCCAGTTGATCCAGGCCACCGGCACCAGACCGGCGGACGCTCAGCTGCCGCTCGAGCTGGTCGATGATCCCGAGGAGAACCTTCCCCACCTCGTCCCTGGACACCCGGTATCGACTGAAGTAGTCGTGAGCGCCAGGCTTCAGGCTTGCCTGGAAAGTGAATCGCCAGCGGCCGGCCACCAAGCGCGGCATGGCATGCTTGTGAACCTCGATCGAAGGGACCAGGAATAAGGGATCGCGGAACGTCATGGTCTTCCTGTCAAAGAACCCGAACAGGTAATAGAAGCGTGGGTCGCTGACCAGGCGGCCGGCGTGAACCGTAAACGGGATCTGCACGATCTGGCTTCTGCGATGCGTCCAAAAACGCCAGGTTGTTTTGATCTGCAGCGCAACAGCTAGAAAATGGCGTCGGCGGTGGGTCTCGGCGTCGCGATGTTCGTCGTCGCTTTGCGGGTTATCGCACTCGACCTCGCCGTTACTGGAAAGCATGAGGCATTTGGCGGCCTCCGTCTGGCCGATGTTTCCGCGTTGTACCACGGTGAGCGGCATAAGGCTAACTCGTGAGCTGACGCCCGAACTCGAAAACGGCAAGCACATTCGTGGGCACCCATCGATCCAGGGTGCTCTGATCCGGAGTCGTGTCCACGACCACCAACGCTGACGCGCCACCGGACGAATCGGTCCCGTTATGCCACCAGGCGAGCACTCCTGACTCTTCCTCCCGGGTTGACATCAGTACGTACCCGGCATTCGGCCCGGCAACCATGACGGAAAGGCCATCCTCCGTCTCGCCAAAAGCGGTACCGAGCGGCCGCGCGGCGTGGAGCTTATCGGCGATCGACCAGGCCACCTTGATCGAGGCGGAAAGGACGATCACCGGAATGGACTCGCCCTGGTCCTCGAACGGCTCGGCTGGGGGCACCCGCAGCTGAGCACGCCCGCAGAGCGCACGATACTCGTCCCATCCTACCTGCATGAAACTGACTGTGCAGTCGCCGTCCGCGTACAAGTCGTGGCGGAGAACGCTCATCATCGGTACGGCTCGGGCGGCGTCCGAGTCGGCCGGCGCCTGCACGGCGCGATATCGGCCCCCAACGTCGCCCGGCAGGCGGAGGTCGCCCCGGATCTCTGTTTCCGGCGATGGATCGGCGGCGTTGAGGTCCACCATGGCGGCGAGCGCCAGGGCGAGCATGCGACCGGAGAAACGGTCGAGGGGAAGCCGCCCTTCGGATTCGATGACGTGGAAGATTGGGTCCGCCTCGTGCAATTCCGCGAACACGGTGCCGGGCGGAGGTCCAGTGAAGCCAGCCTTTTGCAGGTCGCGGAGATTGCGCCATCCCGGAAAGAGGAACAGAACGTTGCTCGAATCACTGGTAAACGCTTGAGCGCAGGCCTGATACCACGAACCAACCTCCAACATCATGTAAATCGCCTGCGAACCAAGCCGATCCCATGGTCGAGCACTCAGGTAACGCTGAGCCTGCTCGGACAGAAAGCGGGTGTCTTCGTCGACGACTTCGGGGTCAGAAATAGCCTGGGCGATGCGGGGAGAGTAGCGCGCTTCGGGCACGAAGGGGGACGACAAGCGCCGGATTAACCGGCTCTTGGGGGACTTGTCGCGGCGACGCGACAAATCGAAAAAGCCTCGCTGAGCATTGCCAAGCGAACGCATGGAGCGATCCAACCACGGCGCGGTGTGACGAAGGCAACACCGCGGACGGCTGGGCCGTTTGGAAGAGCCTGCTCGATCCAGATCGTTCCACGGTTTGCGTTCGTGTAGACACTGGATGATCTGGCCCCTCCGATGGATCTAGAAGCGCGCGTCAGCGTCGGCGGTATGACCCGAGCGCCTCGGGCGAGTGGGCGGGATGGTAATAGCGGCCGTCCTGGAGCGTCCATTCGGTCGTGGGACCAAAGTAGGCGCCGCAGCGGGCGCACTTCTTCGCCTCTGCGAGCGACGGATCGCCGGGATGAAGGCGCGCCCACCAGAGGCGAGCTGCGGCCAGGCTATCAAACGTGACGATCGCTCGCGTCTCGGGGTCGCGGACGATTTCAAGCCCGTTTCCCTGGTAAATCCGCCACCTTCCGGTCTTCAGCTGTCGTGCTTCGCCCATCCACTAAATGAAACGCCTGGAATGCCACTTCTGTCACGGTCGGCCGGGCGGGAACGACTATGGCGGTCGAAAGCTTTTATGAAAGAGTCGTGGACTCTTTAGGCCAGCACCAAATCGAGCGATAGAAGCCCGGCCAGGCGAACAGGCCGAGCGCTTCCCGCGGATCGATGGTCAGCCGGCGATACCCCTCCCGAGCCAGCGCCAAGATCGCATTGGGCCCGGCCCAGACCTGGCCGTCGGTGCGCCGTGTGAAGTGGACGCGAGAAACGGAAAGGCCGGGTCGGGAACCGGGTAGATCAAGCCCCTCACCAGCGAGCTGCCGCCTGGCCGGAGCCGCAAGTACTCGCCGCGGAATGGCACCATGCGCGGCTCGCGCGGGCCGCCGGTCATGGCGGCCAGAAGATCCGACTGCAGGCCCGCGCAGGTGACGACCGCGCGACCCCGGATCGTGGTACCGGACGCGTCGACCCGCCAGATCGAATTTCGAGCGCCGGAGCCCGTTCACCCGACGGCCGGTGAGGATCGTCCCGCCGCCCCCGGTCAGCTCGTGCGCTAGCGCTCGGGCGACGAGCGTGTAATCGACGAAGCCGCGGCTGGACCTTCCGGCGCAACCGGCGCGTAACGGCGACAACCTGGCAGCGCCTGCTGCGACCTTATGGTCGGTGTGGACTGGACGCCTCCGGCCATCCGATTTATTTCACCACCAGTAGCCTCTTTGCCGCACAGAGGTAATATCAGTGAACCGGTGTTTAAGGGGGCTCCATGGCGCGACCCCTGGAACTCGCGGGCTTTTTGTAAACCGGCTGAGAGAACCCTACTTTACATTTGATGCTTTTGTGAATATGTACCGGGCTCGAAACGCGTGGCTGCAGTGTCAAGTTCTGCCATACGGCGCCCTTCTCTGATAGCAGCTTTCCGCCCGCCCGGCCTCATTGCGGAAGGTTTGGCACGCCGGTACGATCTCGGACGGTGAGCGCGACCTCGACCCCGTTGTGAAGATGATTGGCGATCAGCGCGGATTAGCGAGGACGGGGACCCAAGCACCGGCGCCGCGACCGAGACGACCGAGATTGGGTGCCGAGCCGCGATCGTTCGAACGGCGCCTCTCCGCCCTGACCACGGTCGCAGAGGTCGATCCGGGCCAGGAGCTGGCCAGCTTCTGCGGCGACCTCACGGAGCGGACCGCTGGGCTGGTCAGAGCCCGCAAGGTCCTGTTTTCGGTCGTCGTGGAGGGGATGATGGTGGTGCAGCCGCGCCCGTACGGGTTTGGCGACGAGGTGTTGAGCCTGGCGGTCCCCTGCACGCCAGAAGGAACAGGTTTCGCCGACGACATCGTCTACCACGATCTCGTGTTCCGCGGTGACATCATCGATGACCCAGCCTTCAATCCATACCGATTCGTGCTTCAGGTGATGCAGGTTTCCAATGCGATCGCGGTCGGCATCGCGGCCGGGTCCGAGCGCATCGGCCTGCTCGCGGCGTTCGATTCGGAGCGGAAAGGTGGATTCACGGATGACGACGTCGGCAGCCTGCGGATCGCGGCGGCAGCCGCGGGACTTGTCTGGCGGCAGAAGCGAACCGCGGATGAACGGGCCCGGCTGCACGCGGAGGCCAGTGCTCTCAACGACGCGATGCGGTCGATGGTCAACATGATGGTGCACGAGCTGCGTTCACCGCTGTCGGTGGTCAACGGCTACCTCTCTATGGTCAGCGACGCGACCTTCGGCCCAGTCCCCATTTCCATGCTCAAACCGCTGAGAACGATGCGGGAGAGACTCCAGGAGGCCATGACGCTGGTCGACGATCTCCTGCTGAGTGCACGGCTGGAATCTGGCGCCGCGAAGTCAAATCCCCAACGCTTCGACCTGGCTGAGCTCGCCTCGTCCGTCGTGGAGCGCGAGACGGGCAAGGCACAGTTGAGCGGCTGCCGGCTGGCCCTGGAGACGCCGGCGGATCCCGTGCCGGTGATGGCGGACCGCAAGCACATCGGGATCATCGTCGACAACCTGGTGCGCAATGCGCTCAGCTATAGCGGCGCCAGTCCCCAGGTTCGCGTCTGTGTCAGCGGAGAGCCGGTGCCCACGATTACCGTCATCGATCAGGGCAAGGGCATTCCGTCGGAGGCCCAGGCTCGAATCTTCGAACGCTTTTATCGGGTGACCGATCGATCGTCACCACCCGGGACCGGTCTCGGCCTCTACCTGAGCCGGCAGCTCGCCGAGCATGAATCCGGCAAGCTGGATCTGGAGTGGAGCGAGGAGGGCCGCGGCAGTGCGTTCGCACTCCGCCTTCCCACGGCGTCGACCGAGGGAGATCCCCGTCTATGACAAACGTTCTTGGCCAGGCTACAAACTCACGCTACTCAGATCGAGCAAATTGCTGCTAGCGGTGGTGGTGACGAACGGTGATCAGCACGCCGGTTCGGGCAGGCACGTGTTGAAATCGGTTTAACGACGGCGGCTGCGGCGGCTGAGGGCTCAACGGCGGCTGCTGGCGCAGCGGTTCTTGAGTCAGTACCGTAGACGACACGAACCTGAGAGGCAGGTTGGGCGACCCTGTTGCCAGGAACGCAGGTTGTCTCACCTGGGTTCCTGACGCAGATTGATTTGGCTGAGTTCGGAACGCAGATTCATTTGGCTTGATCTGTAACGCTGGTGGATTTGGCGGTCTTCCCGTCACGGGCTCAACAAGGCGACTCCTTGGAGCGTTGTTTGGAACAAGTTCCGAAGCAACCCTGGCAGCAGGGTGAGAGCCGGGAAACATTAGCGTGACTACCGCGGCAATTAACAGTAGCGGGAGAACGGCACGTCGGATCGCGTTTCCTGGCCATCGGCTCGTAGGGCGCTCCGAAGGAGAATCCTGTGCGTCTGGAGCTTGGAAAAGGACAATCTCTGGGTGCGTGATCTCTTCCGCCGCCAACCGAGTCAGATCAGCAAGATGCGCGTTGATTTTCCACGTGCGCATCGATAGATGGTCGACGTACTCCATAAACTCTGTCGGAGTGATATCGCCGCGCCGAAGAAGGTCGAGATACCCGACAAGCGGCGTGAGATCGCCTCGTAGGGCTTCGATGATTCGGAGGCGGGTGCGGGCTCGTCGGACGACCGTCTTAATTGGCAACGTCGCCATCAGGCGCTGAGTTGAGCCCCAGCATCACCAGCGATGATAAGGATTCCGACGCGATGGTTTGAGCTTCGCGACCTGCCGAATTGCCTACACGTCGATGTTCACTTATGGCCCCACACGATTGTTATGGTTCGTTGCGCCCGATCCGGTAGGACCGCCGGACTCAGGGTTGATCCAGGCTTCCCTGTTGATGGCCGAGCTGAATTGGACCAGATCCGAACTGATTCCCGAATCGGGTTTGGGCTGGAACTTGGGGGTCTCGCAGCTCGGCATTTGGCGGCCACAATAGATAGTAGGTATCCCCTGTGGTTGCAGGGAATTCCTGGGGTCTGTATGATGCGAAGGCTGACGTGAGCGAAGGGAATCTGAAACGGCGGGTTTCGACCATGCGGTGGCGTCTGGCCATTGGTCTGGCTTCATTGGCGGCGACCGTCGTCCTCACGCTCCCGCCAGGCGCTGCGCGCCAGGTCAGCGATATCTGGCCGAACGGTCTTGCCCAGGTGGCGGACGTCATCTGGCCAAACGGCGTCGAGTTTGTCAGCGACACCATCTGGCCGAATCTGGTTGATTTTGGCCAGAGCTTGGACACGACCCCGTCTTCATAAGCGAGCGGCGGCGGATCTCATAACCACAGGGAAGGCAGCGAGGGTGGCGACGCAAATTCGGGTCCAGCTCCGGAGTCCACGAACTCCGGATCAGTTGGGCGCCCGTATTCGCAAAGCACGGATGGAGCTGGGGCTCAGCCTCGCTGCCGTCGCCCAGAAGGATTTCAGCCGGGCGTTTCTGAATCAGATCGAACTGGGTCGCGCCCGGCCGTCGACCCGAATCCTGCAGATCATCGCCGAGCGGCTCAAGCGACCCGTCGAATATTTCCTGCAAGACCCCCAGAGCTCCGCCACCGTGCTGGAGTTGAAGCTGGCCGAGGCGGCGACCCGGCTCCGCCGTGGGGATGGGGAGCGAGCCCGGGAGCTGATGACCGAGCTGCTAGCCCTTCGCCAGATCGCGCCGGAAGTCCGAGCCCGTGCCCAGCTCGTGCTGGCAGAGGCCCTTCTCAAGCTCCGCGCGATCCCAGAGGCCATCGACCTGCTCAAGCTGGCAATCACGGCCAGTGAGGCCTCTGGCTGGCGTGCCCTCAGTGTGGAGCTCTACGACCGCATGGGCACCGCCTACTACATCCTGCGCCATCCCCACGAGGCCGGCCGGTGGTGGGACCAGGCGATGAGCGCCTACGAGGACGCGGGGCTGACCGATCCCTTGCTCAAGGCTCGCATCCTGGGACATCGGGCGAATCTGCACTATGTGGCCGGCGAGCCCCGCGAGGCGATCGCCGGCTACCAGTCGGCGTTGGCGGCGGCTGAGAACGTGCTCGACATGCCGGCGCTCGGCGGGCTGTACGAAGGCCTCGCCGTCTCGTTCCAGAAGACCGGCGATCTCACGCGCGCCCTGGAGTACGCGCAGCGCAGCCTAAGGCTGTTTGACACCCTCCAGGACGTCCGGATGAGCGCGCAGCTCCGCAACAACATGGCGGAGATCCTGCTCAGCCAGGGGCGGCACGACGAAGCGGAAAGGCTGTTTCTCGCTGGAGCGCAGCAGTTGCGGTCCGTCGGGGACCGGGACCTGGTTCCGCATTTGCTGGCCGGCGCGGCCGAGGCGGCCCTCAACAGGGGCGACCTCATGCGCGCCTCTTCTCGATTGACGCTCGCGTTGGAGGCGGCCGAGGTGTCGGCCGACCCGACGGCGAAGCTGGCCGCGGAGCGCGTCGCCGGACGGGTGACGTCGGCCGCAGGCGAAGGCGCGGCGGCCCGCGCGCACTTCGAGCGAGCGCTCGAACTGGCCGCGGCGGTTGGTAGTCCGACCAACATGAGCCGGGTCGCGTTTGAGTACGCCCAGGTCCTCGAGGATCAGGGCGATCCAACTCATGCCCTCATCCTCTATCGACAGGCCTACCAGGCGAGGCAGGCAGCCCGGTCGTAAGGAATCCCACGCCGACCTCGCAGCTGCCGATCAAGGTGACCGGCAGCAGCAGGATCGCGGCGATCGACCAGATGGCTGGAGCTCGCCGCTCGGGATCAGGCGCCCGAATGATCGCGGCCAGCAGCCATCGGTAGAGCAGGAATCCAAACAATGAGCGACGCCGTTGCGCCGGCGTCCCGGTTACTCTGACCGAAGGCCACAAGTAAGAGAAGGCTGGCCGCAACCAGTGCCAGCCCGATCAGGCCGTACAGCCGCCGCCCATGGCTTGCCATCATCTGCAGCTAGGTGAATTGCTGTTCGACGACTGCCGGACCAGGCTTATGGGCATTGTTCTTCAACGGCCGACAATCTGAACTCGGACGGTGGGGTGGCCAGGCGCCGATCACTGTGAGGGGAGGTTCCCTGAATTCTGGCGCCCTCTACGAAGCACGACAGCTCCCTTCTTCGTCGGGACATTAGTGCTCGTGAACTCTTTGAACCCGACCAGCCATCTCCTTACCGTCTCGCGTTCGTCAGGCCTCGAGGCATCGTCGACCAACACGACGGCAGCGTCAGTCAGTTTGGTAATGACAAGCGGAAGCGCGGGATATCGAGCGAGCGGCCCGATGACGGCAGGGGGTCCATCGACGACGAGCATGTCATAGGCCGCACCCGGTGGCAATGTGGTGGTGTCGTACCACCGCCATCGGCGACCTTCTAGCGTCACCGGCACCAGCGGAGCATGTTGGATCTTCGCGACGCTGTCCAGCCCATGCGCTCGCACAAGCTCCGAGGTAGCCGCGGCCCATTTTTCGTCGTGCTCGAGAGACGTGACCGTGCCGACGCCGAGTGACTGAATGCAGTAGCCCATGATCAGCGTCGAGACACCACTACCGAGTTCGAGTATGTGTCGAGGCCGATGCTCTTGAATGGACTCGACCAGGAGGTTCGCAAAGTCGGCTGAGATGGCCCAGTCACCCATTTTTGGCAGCGGTCGCCGAATTTTGAGCACCGAAAACAGGGAAAAGAGCGACTCTATCTGCTCGTAGCCTTGGTGCAGACGCCGGTAGGCTTCCGCCTGCGCCGCCAGTAGGAGGGCGAGCATGATCGTAAGGCTGCCTACCACCATAACCGGCCCCAGGACAAGCCAGGCGATAAGGGAGAAGACAAGGAAAGCCAGCGCGCTCAGCCCGATGGCGGCTTTGTCTATGGTTCTCAACAGGAGCGCCGTTTCATGGCGAGTCTCGATCATATCCCTCTCCGATCGGCCAACCCTGATCGCATATCCCGGGCCTCATAATTGGCCAAAGCCGTGCCCACCCCAGAATTCGACATCGTCGTGGTTGGCGCCGGCCTCGTTGGCCTCGCGACGGGGCGAGAGCTGCTGCGGCGATACCCTGACCGCCGGCTCGCCATCCTCGAAAAAGAAGCTGTTATCGCCAGCCACCAGAGCGGTCGCAACAGCGGAGTCATCCATTCAGGGATCTATTACCCGCCCGGCTCGCTGAAGGCCCGGTTATGCGTTGAAGGTGCGTTGCTGTTGACGACCTATTGCGAAGAGCGGGGCATCCCCTACAAGCGCCTCGGCAAACTCATCGTTGCGACGAACGAGGCCGAGATGCCCAGGCTGAACGAGCTCCTCAGACGAGGGCAGACAAACGGCGTCGCGGGACTAACCATGCTTCAGGCCGCAGAGATCCGCGACATCGAGCCGCATGCTCGCGGGCTTCGGGCTATCCACTCGCCGAATACCGGCATCATCGACTATCGAGACGTTGCCCGGTCGCTCGTCAAAGACATCCAGGATGCCGGAGGGAGCGTGACGACTGGGACGGCGGTCAACGGGCTCAACCGCGTCAACGGCAACTGGGCGGTGCGCACGACGCTTGGTACGGTCACGGCCCGTTCGCTGATCACCTGCGCCGGGTTGTACTCAGACGTCCTGGCACGGATGACGGGGGCCTCGCCGGATCCGCAGATCGTACCGTTCCGGGGAGACTACTGGCGGTTGCGTCCGGGTCGGCAAACACTGGTCCGGGGATTGATCTACCCGGTCCCGGACCCGTCCTTTCCATTCCTGGGCGTCCACTTCACGAGGCGCATGGATGGCGACCTCTGGCTGGGTCCTAACGCGGTCCTCGCCTTCGCGCGCGAGGGCTATCGCTTCTCGACGGTGCGGGTGCGTGAACTCCTCGGGATGCTACGCTGGCCAGGCCTGTATCGGATGAGCCGTCGTTACTGGCGCACTGGGCTTAGCGAGATGTACCGGGCGGTCAGCCACCGAGCCCTGCACGCTGAGCTTCAGCGTTACGTTCCCGATCTGCAGCCGGAGGATATCGTCCCCGGTCCTTCGGGTGTCCGCGCCCAGGCGCTATCGCGAGCGGGATCCCTGATCGACGACTTCGTTTTCTCCCAGGAGGAAGGCGTCCTCCACGTCCGGAATGCGCCGTCGCCCGCTGCCACGTCGTGCCTCGCGATCGCGCGTCGAATCGTCGATCAATTCGCCGAGATCGTGCCGGCGCCGTAGCCTGGCGGCGCCAGACTGGCCGGCGCGCGGGGCCGCGTGACTCAAACCGACTCGGGCGTCAGGCCCGTGAGTAGATCACCACCCAATCGACCTGCACGTTGCCGGCCGCCGAATCACTTGGTGCGGCGCAGCGCAGGCAGGTCTCAGTTTGAAGCACGTAGTTCATGGGATTGAAGGGGACCTGCGTAGTCGAGACCCCAACAAGCTGCCCGTCGAGGATAAACGTGACCTTGCCTGGTTGCCATTCGATCGTGGCGATGTGCCAGCCAGCGTACGTCGCGCCGGTCCGGAACCAATCCTGTCCGCCGGCCGGGTTGGCGTAGTGCATGAACGCGTAAATAGTGCCGTCCAGGTTGCCTTCCGGAAAGTCGATCTCACCGTCTGCGGGCCACAATCCGCTGTCTGGCCATAGAAGCCAGGCGGTCTTGTAGCCGGGAACGGAATCAGCCCTGAAACGAATGCTGTAGCGACCGTATGCCTGAGCCCCTCCAGGCAAATGGGGCACCGGTGCAGACACCATATGAACAGCAACACCGTTGACGATCTCGGTGTGCAGGTACATGTTCAAGACGCCGTGGCTGACGCTCAACACCCGGGATGGGTAGTACGTGCCGTTACCACTAGTGTCATGCCGACCATCCGGATAGGCACCCCACTTGCTCCCGTAGATCGTGCCCGGGAAGCTCCCCACCGGCACAGCCGTGTTGAAGTCTTCAGTGAAGATCTGATGCCAGCCGGGGAGACCGCCAAGCGGCATATCCGTGCCCGCATCCACGCTCCCGGTTGACGTGGGCGTCGAGGTCGGAGCCGGAGTAGGCACGGGTATGGCCGCGGTCGCCGTCGGTGCGCTCGCGGCTGACAGTGCGGGTGCGGGTGTCGCCGAGACCCCGGGCGGGTCTCCTGGACTGGGCGGCGTGGCTGCTACTCCGACCTGAGCAGACGTTCCCAGAGCTGCTCCGGCGCGCGAATTCGGGACCGGCACCAGTAGCACAAGCATGAGCATCCCGAGCGCGGGGAGCAACACAATGACAACGGCCAGCGCGTGTCCCGCCTGGCTGCGCCAATCCGGCACGTCGTGACTATAGCCCCTGGGAGATCGCGGCGAAAGAGTCCAAGCGGCGGTGAAAAGAGAAGTGTGGACCGGCACACCCCGTTGTCTGTGTATTTGCCAGCGCACGTATAACCTTTGCCAGCAGGGCAGGTGCTCGCAGTGGCGCTGGCGGACCTGCGGGCGGCGCCCCAATTCACCTTTCGGATTTCGTTACGAAGCCGTGGACGGTGCTTGGCCGCCGCCGTAAGGGTCGTCCCCCAGAGTCGTCAGCGGAGGGATATATGACGAACCAGAATCATCCGCGGTGGAGCCGCGCGGGCCGCGCGCTCGCCGTCTTCATCGTGATACTCGGCGCGATTGGTGGCTTCCTGCTGATGCCCTTGCTGCTGGACGGAAACTCGGGCGCGCCAATAGCTCTCGCACCGGTCGCTCAGCTCGGAGCAGCAGCCAAGCCGTCCAGTCCAGGGCACAAGCACGGCTCATCGGCTACCCCGACACCGACCCCGACACCGACCCCGACGCCGACCCCCACGCCGACCCCGACGCCGACCGCCACGCCGACCCCGACGCCGACCCCGACGCCGACTCCGACACCGACCCC
>Ga0207646_10000102_pt1 | contig 114751 bp, 108 predicted proteins | sample KBSK5502metaG_FD_184343 | JGI IMG/M metagenome (GOLD analysis project Ga0207646, IMG submission 184343) | Corn, switchgrass and miscanthus rhizosphere microbial communities from Kellogg Biological Station, Michigan, USA - KBS K5-50-2 metaG... | ecosystem: Host-associated > Plants > Roots >...
GCGCCGGCTGATCGTGAGCCTCAACGAGAAAAGTCCTGTTGCGATCCTCCGCTAACAGGTCGAAGTGCGATGCGATAAGCCGAAGAAGCGGTGTAACAATCGTGTCCCGAAGCTCAATTTTCAGCTTGCCTCCCTCAAATTTTGAAATATCTAACAGATCATTGACATGTTTGAGAAGCATGCGTGCGTTGCGAGCAATGACTCGTGCTGATTCGTGACACTCGTCGGGATTGAGCGTTGAGTCACTCTGGGATAATTTGTCGGTGATGTCGCGCCCTTCCGGAACAATGAAGACGACCTTTCCTGTCTTATCTTTTACGGAAATCATCGAGAAATCGATGATGATGATGGTTTCTTTTCAATGTGCGCGACTGTAAATCTCAACGTCATACCGAATGAATTCCCCTTGAGACGCTTGTTCTGCGACAGTGTTCAAACCTGTCTCCAACTCAAGATCCGAGAAGTCGATTTTTGGGGGACCTTTACGTATCCTTCTGCTTATTCCAAAAACAAATCATTTGAGAGAGTTTGCGTGGCCAAAGAAAGCTTGTTCGGGCGTTTCACTGAATTGATGCGAGAGAAATTTAAGCCATTTCTAGATACAAACCCTATGTTCCAGGCGTGTTCATTCTACGACATAAAACGTCCCAAGGGCCTCGCTCCACCTGGATAGAACCCGATGGTCAAACCGGCGCAAAGCCGCTTTAGATGAGGCGTTCAGCGCTCCTGACAAGGGTTGGTGTGGAAGTACTAAAAAGGCTTACAAAACCGCTACTCTACCAATTAAGCTAGCCGGCCTATCGCACCATTCCTCAACTTACCCGTGTTTTTTTCAGCCTCAAGCAAATCGTTTGCCAGAATCAGCTTGCGCACACCTCTAGCATACATATTGACCGCCCAATGACCCTAACAGGCACGCAGAACTCGGGAATTGTCTAGTACTCGCATGCGGCACACTAGGATATGGATATGCTTAATTCATGAAAACAATGCAGCCAGACGTGAAGGACATCATGATCGACGGATGCCAAGTGCATCTCGACTTTCATTCCCTGACAGATGGCCGGTGGGGTGTGGGGGTCACGATACAGTCCGGAGTCGGTACGAACACCACCAAGCAGTCGTTCCAAACGGGGCCCTGTGCCACCCATGAAAGCGCAGAACACGAATCACTTCGCATAGTCATTGACCATCTCGGGAAGAATATCGATTGCAGCACGTCCAGGGTCAAGAATTGGAGTTGAGACAAAACATTTGGACCAGGACCCATGATTCATACCGAAGGTCGAGCAAGCAGGCGGAGGTATCGCTATGTGAGGATGTGATAGGAGAGGAGGCACGTATGAGACGAGCGTTCATTGCTCTATGGATCGGGTTCGCGGCCTGGTGGCCCGGTTTGGCGTTAGCAGAAGAAGCCGTCGGCGGAGGGTATCGCGGAATAGCCACATTATACTATACCGTCATCTGGATCATCTTGTGCTATGGCTTATACGACGCTTTTGGGGAAAAAGCATTCTACGTCGGCGCGCCAATGCTAGGACTCGGCATCTTCTTGATTCTGCCGTAATGAGGAGAGTGAATGGGAAGAATCCCAGCAATTGTATAATTGGTCCGAAGACGGCCCACTGACTTTAGGATGCGCGCCGACTTACGAAGAAGTTTGAAGCTGATCGGGAGATCAAAAGACCTATTTCCCGACTGCGAGTTGGGCGCGATGCCACCCCTCGGCAACCTCTATCGGGTTCCTGTATATGTCGATCCATCGCTCACGGAGGACGAGGAGATCGTCTTCCAAGCCGGGACCCATTTGAACGAGATCCGTATGCGCTACTGGGACTTTGCCAGACTCGTGTTTCCGGTGATAGCGGAATTCCACCGTTCACCCTCAGAAGTCTGGTGAGGTAAGATGCCGCATCTTCTCCCCCGACGACGATTTCTCGTGGAAAAACCATCATCTCGCATATCTTCATCGCCATCGATGACTCTGAGCACTCCGCCAGGTTCGTACGCCCAGCTGTGCTAAATTTGGGCTAGAAATCTGCACAATGGATCGAATCCTACAGAATCAATGGAATGTATAGAATCATCTCAAGTCCTTGTTAGCAAAGAAAAAATGGGGAAACTTTCGCCAAATCAAGCCATTTGACATTTTGGTCTTTTCGCCCTTTTAAGGCGAGGTCCTGGGTTTGAGTCACAGCTATCCCGCGCATACTCTTCAAACCTAATTCTTTCTAGGTAGTCCCCTGATTCCATGGTAGAAGGGTGGGAATATCATTTCAGGAAGTCACGAACTGATCGGTGAGTTCCGATCAAGGAGCATGTTGTGTCCCTGCCTTCCGACTCCAACACAATGCCACCTCGAACGCCCCGCATGCTGCTCCGTGTCCTGGTCGAATTTGAGGGGTGGGGACTGTCCAATACTGAGATCAAAGGAGACGGCCATACCACTGACCTTACGGTCACGGGATGCAGCGTGGAGAGTGATCAACGCGTCTCCCCCGGCATGTCTCTGACCTTGCGCATCCACCTGCCCGATCATGCGGAACCCGTGACCGTGACCCTGGCGCGAGTGCGCGGGGCGCAGGACTCCGTGTTTGACGTCGAATTCGTTGTGCTGCCAGACAACGACCAACGGCGTCTCACGCATGTGATAGAAGCGCCCCCCGAGGACGAGGCCATGTCGATAGCACCGGCTCCGCTCAGTCCTCCGAAGGGTCCATACACCATCCTGATCGTTGACGACGCTCCCGATATGCGCCTCCTCTGTGCCACCATGCTGGCATCAGACGGATTCCACGTCTTACAGGCCGCGGGGAGTACGGAGGCGCTGGAAATATGTTCGACATATGTGGGAAAGATTCATCTGGCCTTAGTCGATGTGATGTTGCCTCCAGACGTCCCTCAATTGATGACCGAGCGAACAAGTTGGCCTCGGGTGCACGGCGACAAGCTCGTGCGGAATCTCCTGGCGAAGCGCCAAGGACTCCGTGCGGTCATGATGTCGGCCTATTCCAAGGGAAAACTCATGCACAATGGCATTGACCTCGTTGGTTTAAAGGCGGTGCCCTTTCTGTCCAAACCGTTCAATCGCGAAACGCTGCTGAGCACGATCCGTCAACAAGTGGAGAACCCTACGCCTTCTGTTGATCGTTAGCGCGGGTCAAACCAGATGGACATAGATAGTCCTATACTCGCCTAACGATTTCTGTGAAGAGAGACAACCCTTTCCTGGACATCTTCACGATAACGAAGGCACTGTCATACCTCACCCGGCCCGAGGGAACCCCCTATTACAGAAGCACCGATTCGACAAGCCACCCCCCCCTCTCCTAAACCATCACTAACACGCGGATCCCAACGGAGAAGCAGAACCAAGAGCTTGGCGTATTTTGATTGCGATCAACTGCTAGTGGGTTAGATCCTGAAGCCGAGAGTAAAATCTTGATCAGGGGTTTTGGGTAGATAAATCACCGCCTCGCTTTCTGGTTCGAGCCCTTCTTTTGTGGTTCCGACAGGACTTGAGCTGTAACCTCCCAGATGCGTACGCATACCCGGTACTATTGAGATTGAGAGTGAGCAGGAATGACAGACCACCACACCACGCCACCCTTATGGATACATGTGATTAGGCCGTTTTACTGTGCGATCAGTGATGATGGAGGTATACTGGGAGCCGTAACCAAAAACAGGATAGCCATGACTGCCTTTATTTCTATTTCCCGCCGGGACCCAAAGGCCCGGCCCGTACACCACCCACAAGCTCTTCAATAGGATAGTTGTACCGTTGACTCTCGCACCAGCGCACTTCCCCATTCACCGGTTCTTCGATGATCCACGCAATCAGCCCGGTAGGCCCTTCTAACACAATCATCATGTAGGGCCTATCCCGCTCTCCATTGCGTCGCCAGTACGTCCCCGGTATTTTCGGCTTCGCGGTAGTCCATGTAATATGATCCATAGGGCTACCCTCCTCTCTTCAAAGTCGTCGCCCGCAAACGGCATGGTCTTCTGATCGACCCGGAGAGTTGGCATGACTACAAACAATGATGGCGGCCAGCCACATCACCCGGTGGACTATGGGAGAATGGCACCACAAACTCTACAATCCGATTTTCGGCCCAGTACGGATCCTATCCGTTCCGGCCCCACTGAAAGAATCCGCAATGGCCTCCATTCGTCGGTGCGATCAGCGTGATATGACGGTGCCGTTGTACCGGCAGAGTCGTGAACATGGCATAGGGAATCAAGGGATCGTCCTTCGCCGTAATAATCAGAGTGGGAACCTCGATACTTTCAATGACGTGGCATGCGCCTGCGCGATCATAATAATCGGTCGCGCCATGATATCCACCGTCGGGCGCCGTGTACCGGTCGTCGAAATCGCTGATTCGCACGATGTCCGTTAGCCCTCTCAGATCCCACTTGCCGGGAAACAGGGCGGCTTTCCGACGCAGCCTAGTTTTGAGGCTCCCGAGAAGGTGCCGGTGATAGAACCAATGTCGCGGGTCTTCCAATTCGTGGAAACAGACGGTGGGATCAATGGCGGGACAGACGGCGACGACTGCGGCCAATGCCGGCAGCGATCCACCGAGTTCGCCAGCTGCTTTGAGAACCAGATTGCCGCCCATGGAATAGCCGATCAAGTACAGCCGCTTCAGGCCGTCCTGTCTGGCCAGCTCGTGAAGAGGATTGCGCGATAGTCGCTACTCAACCCGCCGTTGTACAGCGTCGAGGTCAGATGCTCGGTTCCTCCACAGGTCCGTTGGTTCATGCGGATGACGTTGCATCCTGCGCGATAGGCTTTTTCCCCGATACCGCGCATGTAGTGCGAGTCGCTGCAACCTTCAAGGCCATGGACCAGGATGACGGTCGGACATGCCGCGCGATCCGGCTGCCAATGGCAGAAGCCGAGCAATTGCGTCCCCGGTTCAACAGTGAAGAGGCGCGGTTCATAGGGGATATCCTTCAAGAGCCCGTTGCGGGGCCAGTACCGAGACACGAGTGTCATGAAGTGAGCGTTTCGGAAGGCCGGTTGAAATGACTCGATGGTTGACTCGATGACAGAGGCATACCTGCACACCGCTGGTATGTGGCGAACTCCTGGTAGGGGACTTTGTGCAGCTGAATCATAGGGGATATGGAGCCACCCCTTCCAGCATGGTATGGGATGGCCTAAGCTTCAACCTCTAGGAATTACCATTGGGTCGGTATCTCGCGACCCTTGAAGAAGGCGTTCGATGTGGCTGTATGAGGGAGAATGATGTCAGCGGAATCCTGTGTGCTCGGTCTCCATGAGGGACGAGAAAAGAGAGTGGAGCGGTGGGACGACACATATTCTCTAGGACGATATGAGTCGGCGCTATAGTCAATCACATACTCAACCCAGTCACGCAAGAGTTCTTGTGGTGAACTCGATCATCCCGCCCGGAAGGAGCCGAAACCTCGACCTCTGGGTTGGGGGCTCTCTTAGCGGGTCACCATCACATTCGCGGCCTGCTCACCTGGTTCCACCTCAACAACGGCCCAGGCGAGACCGCCTAAAACAGGGATATTGAATCCCACCTCCCAGATAATAACTGTCACGATGAAATATCTCCCGGGCGGTACTTTGTTGAACCAGAAGTGCCCCGTCGGACTAGTCCGTGTGAACCGTAAATAAGGAAACAACCGTTTATCGTTTACGAATAGATCAAAGATACGGTGCGGGAGGTCGCACTCTTTCTGATCCTTTGATCGGGCGCCTTCCGCGGATGTGTCGGACACGCACGACCCCTGCCTCTGGACATAATTTTCGAACCATTCCCTTGTATAGGGGGACTCAGGGACAAGCATCACATCTCCTCCGGGCTGATACCTCACTTCCTTGCTTCTAGTTGCAATAAATGCTTGGCCATTGATGGAACCTATTCCTTTCTTCTTCTTCTTCTCATAAGGGGCAAGCTCCTGTTCTATGAATGGAGCTTGAATGGAGAGAGAAGGCAGTGATGGGACAGAAGAGGGTTGAGCTTGAGTTTCTTGGCCCAACGCGACTGGATCATTTTCAAGCAGAGCAGCGATCAAAACCAAGGCGATTGAAAAAATTATCACGATGAGCCTCATTTATAGCCTGAGTCGCCCATTGGGTCGGGCTTCACTTCCTACCGCGTGATGGCTAGACTGATAGTCACAAAAATGAGCATGAGTAGAACCTACACAAAGAGCCGTTCTCCGCTGTAAGTCCATCTGTCAGGTCGTCGAAGCGGCCGTTGCATCGTGCGAATGGTAAGCAGTATTCCGGCGAGTGCGCTGAGAAACAAAAGGAACCATTCTTGCCAATGCATCCTCCAGCCTCCTACTGTTAGGCACGAAGACAATTCCGGGCGATTCAGATCATCGCGGCACCTCCAACGGCCAGAGTTGTCTCAGTCGCACCTTGACCCCAATATGGAACAGGTCACATTGTCATCAACATCACGCCCCGACGGAGCCGAAACTTCCAGCGGCTGTCCTTCGCACTTTCCGCTAAACCAGTCGGCACAAGCCAGAACGCCCCAGCCGGATGGGCGCCGGCGATTGAAGCTGTTGCTCAAGGTTAACAGGCGATTGAGCACGGCCTACCCCCTCAAGGAAGAGTTCGGGCAGCTCGGGGACTACGAGCGGGAAGGTTTGGCTCGTCGCTTCTTCGAGAACTCACTCAAGTGGCAGCGCCTGAAGCCCTACGAGAAGTTCGCCGAGATGATGACCCGGCACTGGGACGGCATCACGGCCTACTGCCAGCCGGAGAACAAGGTCGCCTTGGGATTCGTCGAGGGGCGTGAACACCAAGATCCGCGTCATTCAGCGGCGGATCTACGGCTTACGCGACGAAGAGTACCTGCGCCTGAAAATCCTCACCTGCATACTCGACCCGATATGAAATCGGGACGAAATCACCCACTCACCAAGGAGAAGAGCCTAATTAATAGACCACTCGTGTATGCCAATCGCAGAACGGCCAATGCTACTCGCTGGTCGCTCAACTCTTATGGCTGCTCGTTGACAACCGCGCACGCTATTTCGATGCCCTGAGTCTTAGCAAACAACTTACAGATGGATCTCTCTGAATCACTGAGAAATCATTTCCGCTGGCGCATCCTATCAGTTTTTCCATGCTTTCACTCACTATCTTCCTGACAGCGTCTTGCTAAACGACTTTTTCTTTACTTATTGAAGCTTTCGCGAATCGCGAGTGAGCACAATCGGCGCTTGTCTTACGCAGCCACACTATGACCTACAGGGCTGTAGGCTCCCACCTACAGACAAACTTCATTACTTTGGTATTCTTTCAAAGGACTGCCATTTTTTTGTGTTGAGCTCTCAGCATAGATAGCCATGGCACAGGCGCGGCTCATAGAAGAAAAACCAAGCCTGGCGGCTCCTTTCGGTAAGGTTACCGTTGCCATTTTATTCTGGGGGATTCATGGCCAAGATTCTGGTGATTGATGATGAGCAGGGCATCCGCAATCTCCTCGACACGCTGCTCCGTCGGAAGGGATACGACGTGGTGCTGGCTGAGAGTGGTCGGAAGGGCCTGGAGGTCTTTCGTCGCGAGCGCCCCGATGTCGTGGTGCTGGATCTAAAAATGCCGGGGATGGATGGGCTCACAGTCTTGCAACAGGTCCGTAGTCTCAATCCCAGTCAGCCGGTGATCATTTTAACGGGGGGCAGGACTCCTGAGATGGAACAGCAGGTCCGTGCGCTTGGGGTGACCGAGTACGTCGAAAAAGAATTTTCGCTGCATCTCCTGGGGGACTCGTTGAGGCGTCTCCTAGTCCATACAACCTCGTAGCGAGTACTTCCATTCCTCTTGAACCGGTCACCTTGCAAGACATCACCGTGAATCATCGCTCTCCTCTCATCATTGACGACGACGAGCAGATCCGTGCCGTCCTTCGGCAGGGGCTGGAAGAGGCGGGGGACATGGTCCTGGAGACGCCAATGGTTAGGAAGGACTCCGCCATTGCCGACAGACTCCCCCTGCTCTCGGCATTCCTAAACAACCCGGTGGACAAGCATATCGCGCACCTCTCTCGGCAAGCTCACGCGCAGGAACTTTCTTATCCCAATCATATTGTTCCCACTGCCTATAGAGCATGGTCGTTCTCATATAGTGAACTAGTTATTGATACGGCCTCTACAACGAGGGGCTATACAATTGGTCTCTGACAGCAACGATCAAGAGCTCATACTCTTTCGAACCCACGTAAGCATGGACCGCTATCGCGCACAGGTCCTCATCCTGCAGAGTCTCGTTTCCATCGTGCTCTCATATCAAGTTCTGTATACTCCGGAAACCATCCTTGCCCGCCCGGTCCAGGAAATTCTTGTTCTGGGGGTATTCTCTCTCCTCGCAGCCGCGTTCCTCCTTCCCTCTCGATTGGTTGAGAGCCGCCCATTCACGATCATCCTGCTGCTCATCGATACCGCGATTACCTCCAGCATCATCTATGCGACCGAACAATTGGGATCGGATCTCTACCTTGCTTATTTCTTAATCATTCTCATCTCGGCATCGATGAGAACACTCCGCCTCAAGATCCTCTTTTCTACGATCATTGCCGCGCTCTATGGAGCCATGCTCTACCTGTCGATGGGAGGAGCATTGTTTCAAGAAGGCCATCTCATTCGGATCTCGATCCTCCTCATCATGGGTGTCGTGTATAGCGTCATGAGTGAGAGTTTGGAACAAGAACGCCAGGGCAAACTGACTCTCCTGCAGGAAATGCATGAGCGTCGCCGTGCTGAAGAAGTGCTCAAGGCGAGTGAAACCCTCCTACGCGCACTCCATGAAATCACGGTGGATACCGCTGACTTGGGGCAACGACTCCGTCGGATTGTAACCTTGGGGTGTAGCAGCTTGGAGTTGCCCACTGGCCTGCTGACACAGATTGCGGGCGATCGTTATGAGATTCAGCAGGTCGTGAGCCAGGATTCGAAACACCCCTCGGAGGGGCGATATCAGTTGCGCGGAAGTTATTGTGAATGGATTACCCAATCCCGAGAGGTTCTCACCTTCTCTTCTCCGGATCAGTCAGACTGGAGCCCTCCGTCTGAGGATCTGTTCGGTACCCCACAAGCCTTTGCGGGCATCGCGATTCGCGTGAATGGTGCCGTGTACGGGACATTAAGTTTTTCAAGCATGACCCCACGGGCCAGAGCCTTCGCTGGATATGAGAAAACGTTCTTGAAGCTCACGGCGCAATGGATCGGGCATGAATTAGAGCGTAAGGATGCGGAAGCCACCCTACAGCAAGCGAAGGAGCGGGCTGAAACTGCGAATCGCGCAAAGAGTGATTTCTTAGCCACCATAAGTCACGAAATCCGAACTCCGATGAATGCCATCATCGGCATGTCTGATCTCCTCTCGGAGGGGTCATTATCTCCTGAGCAACAAGAGTATCTAGGTATTTTGCGGAGATCCAGTACGCATCTGCTTGACTTAATCAATGACATTCTGGATCTCTCAAAAGTTGAGTCAGGACATGTTGAAATAGAGCAGATCCAGTTTGATCTGCAGGAGGTATTGGACAAGGCGACAGAGTTCATGGCACTCAGGGCACAAGAAAAGGGGCTTGAACTACTTGTTTCAACCGCATCTGATGTGCCCCTCGGCCTGATCGGCGATCCGCATCGCCTTCGACAGGTCATTCTAAATTTAGTTGGAAATGCCATCAAATTTACCGTACGAGGGGCAGTCGCTGTTCGGGTCACGAATGACGACGGAGCGAGTCAACCAGGTACGTTACGTTTCGCTGTTTCAGATACGGGGATTGGCATTCCGGCTGAAAAGCTCGGCGATGTCTTTGAACGATTCACCCAAACCGATGGGTCGACGACGAGGCTCTACGGTGGGACCGGCTTGGGCTTGGCCATTTCGAAGCAGTTCATTGAGCGTATGGGGGGAGGAATATGGGTTGAGAGCTCACTGGGGAAGGGAAGCGTCTTTTATTTTACGGTTCATTTCGGCATTCTGCAAACTCCGAGTGTCGCTGGGGCATCGCCTGGCATTGAACTGAAGGGAGTGCAGACGCTGTTGGTCAGTGCCAACGAAGGGAGTCGCAGGCTTGTAGAAGAGGCCCTACAATCTTGGGGAGCAACTGTTTCCGAAACAGGAGATGAAGTGTCGGCTTTGACTGGACTTACCGAGGTCGGCGGCGGCAGAACCCCCTACAGGTTGCTGTTCCTCGATCTTGAGGGCATCAGTTTGGATCGCTGTCCAAACCGTATGCAGTTGATCAGGACTGCGCAAGACCAGGGCATTACGATTATCGTTTTTGTTTCTGATGTTCGAAGCTCTAATATTGGATACGCGTATAGCCTCGGGTTAGGCGGCTATGTGACCAAGCCCCTGACGAAAAGGAAGCTAGCGCAGGTCATTGGTATGGCGATGAAGAAAAGCGCGAGTGCCACAAGTCACGACTCGCCACACACTCCAATGGGACCGGATCAACATGTGACGATTCTCATGGCAGACGATTCATCGGACAACCGGTTTCTCATTCAATCCTATCTAAAACATTCCGGATATCAGCTAGACATGGCCGAAACTGGACAGGCGGCATTTGAGATGTACCAAGCTCGGAAATATGATTTGGTCCTGATGGACGTACAAATGCCCGTGATGGATGGACATACTGCCACCAGAATGATCAGAGACTGGGAAAAGCAGTCGAACATCAGCCCCATTCCCATTATTGCCTTGACGGCTCACGCCTTCCAAGAAGATAGACAAAAGAGTTTAGCTGCCGGCTGCTCGGATCATTTGACTAAACCCATCAAAAAGGATTCACTGCTTAAGGCCATGCAGAAATGGATTGTCCGATGAAGGCCACGAGCCCCGCGACCCACCGGAGATCACCAACAATCAATCTGGGTGGCATGGTCATGGGTTATCTGTTCGCTTCCTTCAACTCCTGAGCAGACAACACTTCTCTCTGCCCCTGTCAGAGCGTCAGGACGCGGACAGGGGAATCACGTGCACCTCTGGTTGCTGAGCCTCATGGAGTAACTGAAACACCTGTTCGAGGCGCGCCTGCGCGTCCGGATGCACCTTCAGAAAGCTCACCCCAAATCGATCGTCCTTCACCCATCGCACGACAGCCTGCTCGACCGCCACGGGATGCGCCTGGTCAGGCAGCCAAAGCCGCAGCCGCAGACGCGTCCCACACGAGAAGGGGGGCGCTCCTTTAACTCCACAGCCGTGCAGAGACAGATTCATGAGCATCCCCTCGCCTTGCCCCTGGGTATGTCGATATTCCACCCGCCGCTGCACGACGACACGAGGATGTTTTCGCTTGGGCACCGGTTTATTCCTTTCCCGAAAGATGAAGATTCTATACAACAAGCGTATCTCTACAGATCGAGAGGCACCAGACCTCAAAGCAGTAGTTCTAAAGGAGGAGCGGCGGAACATATGTGTCTGTCGGTGCCAAAGCCGCTTCTGTCCTAGAGAAGATCTCCCCCTCGTTCGAGGGATCGCAATACGTGCATATGAGGTGTGTCGCCCTAGGACTCGTGGGCGTATGCTTTTCACAGGTGGAGACTAGGAGTCCATCGGGAGCAGCGGCACGATTATGGAGCACCCGCATGGGAGTGCAGCATGCACGCTCCTTCACATGCTGGAAAGGCTACGCCAGCAACTGACCCGATTGTTGATGGTCGCGTTGTGTCTGGGTTAGTCGCGCAGGCGAACAGCGAGTCAAATACGTCTCATCATACTTACTGATCAGACACACGGGGAGAGCATGGTGGAAGACACGGTGGGTATGAGAAGCCTGGAAGGGGAAAATAAATCCTGATCGGCATCCTTGGGAACGGACCACAGCGTAGGGGCAAGCAGTTGGTCGACGTCATGGAGATAGATGAGCGTATTAATAATGTATTGAAGGAGGACGGATGCAGCCTCGATATCACAAACGTATTCAAATCAAAATTCCGGTCATCTTTACCACCGGCGCTCGTGTCGGAAAAGGGCATACCCATGATCTTACCGTGCCGGGTTGTTTAATAGAAAGCTCCGTCTCCGTCAAACAGGGAGACTACTTGGAGCTCAAACTGTTTCTGCCGGGTCTCACGTCGCTCGTCACAGTGGCGCTGGCCGCGGTACGCTGGACCAACGGGTCTCAATTTGGAGTCGAGTTCATTAGGATGAAGGAGCAGGAACAACGACAGCTCCACCACGTCATGGCTCGGCACCGGTCGAATCAGGTCTTCACGCAGGAGGGGACACGCCATCAGTTCGGTGAACCAGATGGACAGAATTGGTATCTCGACACCTACTCGCTCGCCAAGGAAACGAAGGGGGTTGTGTAGGAGGTTCGATGCGGGGCGGCTGCCTTTCGGATCCCGCTCATTCTCCAAGACAACTAACAAGGATGTTTCTATGGTCTCGAAGCTTGTAAGATGGACACTCAACCTTCGGCTTGTTGGTGTGCTCCTTCTTGCTGCCCCCCTGTTGTCTCTTATTGTCACCGACTCCTCGTGGGCAGGTGCTGCCGAACCTCTAGGCCGTAACACCGCCACTGCCGACCAGCTCAAAGCCTTGCCAGGGGGTCGGTGACGTCTAATCTGCCAAAATCATCAACGGTCGTCCCTACAAGCGCACGGATGAGCTGGTACAGAAGAAGATCGTTCCTCAGACGACCTACGACAAGATCAAGGATCAGATTGTGATGAAACAGAAGTGACGTTCCTTTGTTGACACCGCATACTTCTGGAGAAACTGACCGCACCACTTTAAGCTCCGTTACAGAGAGAGAGGGACCGTCTTCGCGGGCGCTGTTCGGAATTGACGGGTCGATGCCGTTGCTCATGAAGCAACGGGATGGCGTCCGCTGGACTGCCGACGAGCGAGCGCAACTGTCTCATTACCTCCGCAATCTAGCCTTCCTGAATCCCTACTTGGTGGTCTTCCCCGCACCTGGTTCGTTCGTGCTATTTCCGGTCGTCGCGTGGTGGCTTGATCGTCGCCGACTGAAACGGCGCGAGGAATGGTCCAGCACGTCACGGTCTACTAAGACTCCTGAAAAACATCCATGATCTACTTCCATTCCCCCGCGTAGCCCTTGCTGTATCCGTGCTCGTGGCAGCGACTGAACCGCTTGCCTTCGCAGGCCACTTCCTTGGCCAAGTGGTCCGTGTCCTTGATGGCAACACGATCGAGATCCTGTAAAACCAATTCTCTAAACGTGTTCGCTTCGGGCAAACGTCCAGCATGCCAGTGTATCGTTCGGTCGCTTGACACCGTTTAGTGCTCGTCCCGTTTTCAGAACACCCCCAAGATCAGACGCTACAGCACAAGCCTAGCCAGTGCATCGGCAGCCAACTCCCGCCATGCGAAGGGAAACCTGGAGAAAAAGCGACGCCGGAAGGTATCGGTGCAAGTAGGAAACGAAAAATGCCGCGCCAAGTGAGAAGCTAGACGGGTCCAGAGAACCGTCCCATTTGTTCATTCTACTTCGGTATTAGATAGAGCAGTCGCCGTTGCTGTGTGCGCGGTCGACACCGTTCCTCGTGGGATGCGACCTTCCGAGTAGGGTCTCCCTCGGCTAGCACGTGCGCGAGTCGCCCCCTATGCAGACCGGAGACTCGGGGATATCGTTTCGATAGAAAGATCCGCTGCGAATGTTCAATAGTCAGACGCCCAATAATTCGCCTGAAAGTGCCTTTGCTCCGATCAAGGGGCCAGCATTCTTCAGCACCAGTCCAAAGCTCGACTGTTGTCTCTGTGCACACTCCTGCCCTAGCAATCGTGTTGAGAGGGCTTCCAAAAATAATGGCATCCACGAAATCACCGCACCTAATCGAAGCCCATTTGTCGATTTTGAGAACGTCACCAAACGTAAGTCCTAGGAAATCATTGGGTAACGAAGCAGTCCACAAGACATAGGCAAACCGGCCCGTATTAGCGGCCTCCAGAGGGAGCAGTAATCGTTCGCTGAGTTGAGGAATGGTGGTGGGGGCAGTGTTGAGCACCGTCTCCTCTGCCCTCATTTCCTCTTTCATGGAGCCTCCCTCCGGTTGGTTGCGGTTTGGGGTTCGGTGGTGTTTGTGGTTCGATTGCTGGGTCTCACTGAATGCCACTCCTGGACATATCGAGCGTGAGAAAGGCCGGCCCTAGTAAAGCGGAGAGACCAGATCGCCAGACCTTTTTGTTATTTCCATGATTGTATTCCTTGTCCTTCCGGCTCCGTTGAGGTCTTTCCCAGGAGAAGAAGCAGAATACTTTCTGCTCAGCAGGGACAATTACCGCGCCAGAGCCCCTACCCGTTCACTACCATTTCCCGTACGGTATCACGCAGTTTTCCGTCACATTACAAGCTTTCTTGCTGCTCAAGAAGTTTGTGATAGGGCAGCCATGGAAAGATTCGCGTGTTGCGACGGACCTAGAAGGACAGTTTCAAACAACGACTTATCTTCGCCACCGCCCGACAAATCAATTTCAATGCACGGCAGCAACATAGAAGCCCCTTCTCGAAACTTTATTGTCGGCTCGCTGCACTCAGGGGAAGCCCCTATGACAGTGAAAGACGTAAATCAGCCAATGGAGAGTACGAATATCATCGACTAAATGAAACTCAGGCTCAACCACCTGCTCATAGCGCATGAAGTTTGGTCGTCAATCCTAAACTGCTCTGGCTCAGCCCCAATTGGCCTGACCGACTCAAGCGAATAACTCCGTGAACTATCTCGGCCCAACTCAGTCCCGGCAAGCTGAGTATTAACTCATCCAAGGCACACTCAGGATGAGCCCTCACCGCTTCGAGAATCTGATCAGCAACAATGTCCTGTCGCACCATACGTCTCTCCTTGCTCTGAAGAGAAGGCAAGTCGAGAGGTCTGCAAGTCTTGGTCCCCTTTGTAATGGGTTAGACACAACTGCTACGAGTGTATAGGAGAAAGTAAGAACAGGTGAATTGGGACAGAATAGCAGGCGACCGACCTCGTCGTAGGCAACCATGAGAAACTCATCGCACTTTCGCACGCTACATCTTGCGCGAAGTCGCTCAACTGGGCCGCATGAGCGGTAGGTCTCGCAAGAGAGATGATCTATCTTTCAATTCCCCCCGGGCAAGTCCCATACCTGACCTTTCCCCCAATTCCGTGGACACCCAATTGAGTTGACCTTTCCCCCGAAAACTAGACCATCATCCACGACACGTCTTTCCACTGTACGATCGCCTCGTGTCCGCTGCGGCCGCACGAGAATTTCCACAGAGCTTCACCAACACTCCCAGCTGGAACTCGTTTCCACTTGCCTTGTTCTGAATTGCTAGAAACCACCATACCGCTACCCATATTGCCAGAGTAGTGTGTGACCGCAAGGGTCCGAAGGCGTTCTTCTTCGCAGCCGTATTCGTTTCGCTTCTTGAAAGACAAAAACGAGAAGCCCTCCTTGGTCCCTCTTGTCTTGTAGTCGTATAATTCCCACATCTCCACACCATCCGCTTCATGGCGAATGGTGTCAGGATCCACGTATACGGTATAACCACCAGCGCTTTCGGAAGAGACGACCGCCGCCCACTCCGCATACGCGGGACCAACATTCAGCACCAGGAGGGATATCAGGAGCCCGAAACCCGAACAGCAGGCCAGCGGCACCTTGAGGAAGAATCCTGAGTGGTGAGTCACACGGCATCGAACAGTGACGCGTCGGTAGGGACGAACCGAGAAGGGGGAGGCTCATTCTAGGAGGAGACCAAGGAAACCGCAAGACAGGTGGAGAACGGTTGCCCGCGCACGCGATGAAAACTGTAACAACGGCATGCACTTGGAGGTTGACACATCCGGAGCCATCCTGGCGCTCCGTGCGTGCCTGATAGTGTTCTGCTTACTGTATTAGCAGTGCTCGCCGTGAGGGTGCAGAATTCCTTGTGTGTCACGAGTTGCGGAGATGCATACGGCTCTTTCTTCTCACCCATTGGTACGACCCCCCTCCCGGTTGATTGCGATGCGTTACCTAGAATCATGGCTGGATCTGTTGGCAGTGCAGCGTCCCCTGCTCATCCTGAATCACCACGGCGAGGGGCATCGTCGCGCGGGTATAGGTCGGCTCGACTGGCTCAACAGCCACGGTACATGGCCCAACACAGGGCGTCTTGAATGGCGTCCCCTCACAGGGCGGAATCGTCCATTCGATGCAGCCGCCGACCACCAGCACCAGGAGCACGAGTCCCCACACCACCCCGTTTCCCCACCATGGCTGTTCACTCTCCGTATTACACGAAGCCACGTCCCGTTTCGTCATTGCAGTAACTCTCCCACCGTGACCGTGAGCGCGTTTGCCAACTGCTTCAGCACCGCGAGCGCCGGGTTGATGCGCTCCTGCTTTTCCTGCTGCGTGATGTTGGCATCGCTCACATCGACCCGCGTCGCCAACGCCCATTGACTGAGGCCGAGTGCGACACGTCGCTGCTTGATCATGTTTGACAATCTCCGCATCTCCACAGTAATTCCTAGTCAGCAAACAGGTCAAGCCCGCGCTGGTGAAAGACACGCAGGAGGCAGACTCTTTTATCATCCTGCTATTGTTCCAATTCGTTGCGCCCAGAGCCTAGGCATTCGGCGTCGTTTCTTTCACGATCACATAATTCCGAATCGCGTCAATCCCGATCAAGGCCGCAATCTTGCTTGCGTAGATCATGCTATTCACCCGTATCTCGATCGCGTTACCGGAGGAGGACGCCCCCTCCGTGACGCGATCCGGGAACCCGGCGCCAAGATCCACTCTGTAGAATCGATCCGCCGTCGCTCACCGCTGTTGTGTGTTCGGTTCCATCTCCTCCGTGATCATGGTCGAGTTCCCGCGCGCGGAGGCGGGAGTTCCTCGCGACGGCTCATCTGGCGGTCGTCCGGACGCATGCCTTATGCACTATAACCGCACGCTTGATCCCATTTCGAATCGATCAAGGCCTGACCCTCATTCACCAATCCTGTCGAGCGGGGCAGGTGGTCGTGTGCTGGATGCTTAATCCTACAGGCTCTCCAACCTGCCTTCATCAAGGATTCGATCATAGTCTCGGGGACCAGCCATAGAACCATTGTGCAACTGATTGGAACACATAGGCCACCCGGCACTCCGCTGGAGCACAAGAAGAGAGGACACGCTGTATTGATCCCCTGGCATCCTCTTTGCGCTGTAACCGATAGTGTGCATGAAATGAGCGGGCAACAAGATAGTCCGGCCGCACAGTCTGCGCTGGTACGATCCAGCAAAGGAGGAGTGCCATGGCATATGAGACCAAGTCCATCGCATCTCGCATTGAATGGTGCCGACGGCAGAGCACGCAGGCGTGTGCACAACTGGACCTTGCCGGATGGCAAGCTGAAGAGGAGGGTCTCCGGGATGCTCTTCTCAATAGAGATCACACGAAACAGTATCAGCAGGGCCCGCCCGGCGTGTTCGAGCGGTATGCGATGGGGCTCCAGGACGGACATGCGGTGCTTCGCACTGCCGCGGTGCACCATACTTCGCCCCCCACCCGCACGGCGGGGACGGAGAGAAACGCGGGCATTTACGGCAGGGGCAACGTGAGCACGAGACACATCATGGGGCACGACGACAAATAATGGGTCGTGTGTTGAGTCACGGAGGCCAACCTCGTCATACAGAGAAAATTTAGAATAGACCGGCCTCGCAGGACAGGTCGAAGGTACTGCGCCTGCAATGTGCAGCCAGCGAATGCGATGGGTGCCGACATGCCCGCCTTCTCCGATTCTGTTCCCGGAAAATGTCCAGTCCGTGCGGTCTCCTTACCGCCTCAACATACATACTCGACTCATCGGATCAATCCCCAAACACCGCGTCGTTGTCCGGTGGCTGTCATGCGGTGAGCACCATCGAATCCGTTCGGGTCAGGGGCGCGGCGTGATATCAATCAAACTGTGTCTGGCTTCTTCGAGTGCACCTCTGAGATCGAATGGAGGGACTTCCTGTAAAGAGTCTCTTTTCGCGCCCTCCACATGCACAGCCTCCGATGGCATGGACGGGCTCGGTTTGCGTCACGAGTTTTGCTGCAAACTGGTTTTTGAGGCCTAATATTCAGGGGATTTCTTTTCCTGAGGATTTCGCAATCGGCCTTGCTTCGAGCCAGGCAGCGGCTCGATTCCCTCCCGGCTCTCAACCTACTCTCAATTTACACAGGACCATTTTCTGCCGAATCAAGGTCTCAAAGAGGGACCGTTGCACAAATTCGCACGCCAATGCCGCTATTTTTCAACCTTAGAAAGGCTGGTGTCGACAGTGCAATTCTGTCCCCCCAGCACCACTTTTCCAGTACTTATGCGATTCTGAATTAGTTCTATGTATGTAGGATGCCTGTGCCAACGGCCGAGGAGTTTTTCGATCACGACATAATCCACCTCTGTTTCTAGGTTGACCAGGAGTGTCTCCCGATGAGCCGCCTGCTTCTTTTCCTGGTTCGAGTCTGAACTCAGCCCGTGGAAGGATCGAAGGCGACTACACGGGTTATGGGAATGCCAGGGTCCTGAGGATGTGGGGATGAATGGTTACACTACTGACTACTGATGGAGGAGGACCGACAATGCAATGCGGGTGATGACATAATACGCCAGCAGGATCACAAGACTGCCTACCACGACTTTCACGAGCTTCGCACGAGAAGGCATCATCTCTCCGGCGACCCTAACGACCCGGCCCACTGAGTAATAGCGCGCCGAAGAGACTCCGGGTGCCGGGCTCATCATCAATTATGTGAATCTTGGCCACAATACCTCTAACAACAAACTGGCGAGACTAACCCTCTTGCAGAGTCGATGAGTGTGAAGGGAGTTATGTTTGTGTTTGCGCAACTACTTCACCACAGACAATGCAGTTATACTTGCCCGTCAAATAGCCGTTGTCACTCCGTTCTAATTCCAGGTTGAGATGCTCACATGGCGGGGTATTGATGCGCATTTTCCACTTCACTCGTAGTTCAGCCGCTTGCGTCACGGTCATCACGTTCCCCATTGTCCGATCCCCGCAGCGCGTGTGTCGGGTTGGCTATGCCGAGAGGTGGGCATAATAGCAAAGTACCAAAGTTTGTCTGTAGGCAGGTGCTTACAACCCTGAAGATTGCGGAGGGCACTACGCCGATGAGGATGAGAGCTCGTGCTTAGATTTTCGTGTGCGGAGGTGTTAGTTCAGTGACCTTTTGGGGGGTGATTGCTGAACCAATCGCCATTTTTCCTTCAGAACGACTACTCCCTGCAAAGATCTCATATTCCAGTTTAATACGCACGCATCTGAACGCTACCCGTTGAGTATCCTGACCGGCAGGGTCCTCCAAGGCACGAGGAAGTTCGAGTGCTTCTTCGGCTCCTTCTTATTCCTCTATGAGACGTCACGCTCCTCGACGCAATCTCTCGACTCCTCACAATGTGAACGCCACGCCTATACTTGTTGGGACTCGGTGGCATAGTCGCGCGATCTCTTGCTCCCCCATGATCACGACTTGAGCGCCACGACGCTGCAGATGCTGGATCTCAGCGTTGGAATGGGCACGCCCCAGCACTTCGATCGATGGGTTGATTGATCGAGCGCGCCTGTCTCTTCGGCGATCCGTCTCTCTTCTTTGCCTTGTCACAGTCAAGCTCACAATCGTCACCTTGTCATAGCTGGCCAGCTACTTTAGGGTCTGCTGAGTCAGCAAGGTTTTCAGAAATTCGAGCCAACTAGGGAAGATCAGTTTGTTTCTATCGGGGCTGTCATGGGGCCCGATGGGCGTCGATTTGGACGATAGGCATGCATTGCAAACTCAACGGTCTTATATAACGCCTCCACGGCGTCTTCTTTGCGGACGAAAGCCACCGCTCCTGCAGCGAGCATCGCATTATAGTTGTGAGGGGTGTACAGGGAAGACACTCCTATGATCATGCTCTGAGGCAGCATCTTATTGATATGGCGTGTGGCTTCCACTCCACTGACGCGGGGGAGATGAATATCCATCAGGATTACATCCGGCCGATACCGTTCCGCCAACACGATGGCTTCTTCGCCATCGGACGCCTCACCGACCACCTGGAGTTCTCCATGCTCTTCTACAAGGACTCTCAAGAGGGTACGAGCCACCGGATCATCATCCACCAGCAACACCCGCCACTGCCTATTCATTCGGGAACCAATCTGTTCGACATGGCTTGAGGGTGCTGTCAGTCCGGAAGTTGCTGCGGCTTCGTCTGATCCTACTGCTGACATGATGTGGGTATTCTCCACCATTGCATTCATGATATTCCTATCTTTGCTATCGACTCAACCGAGGAATATTCACCTAAAGGTAAGAGAAGGCGGCCGGGGATAGTACTAGTGAGCACCCCAGTTTTTCACGAGATGGAAATGTGCTCACCGCTCTAACTATCACTTCGACCGAGACCGAATGCTGGAATTCCGGAGTACCCTAGGCGAATATGTTGATGGAATTTATCCTGTAATATTTTTTAAACGTATGCCAGTGATTTGGAAATGGTCTTTTGAACACCACGCCGCCACTGAAGTTCCCACCGCTGAACCATCCCGCAACATTCATTTTCAAAGGCTGAACATATCACTTCTTGCATTGTATTTTTCGTGTAACAACTTGACCTATTGTATTTATTTCACCACTCTCACTTTCCATTTAAATCGGTTACCGACCGGCCAAGAATAGTCTTGTACGCCTACGGCTTTGATTCACTCTCCTCTGGGAAGTCGCGAGAAATAGAATGTGGCGATAGCCACGGTCGCGGCAACGTTAAGAGATTCTACGTCGCGGCGGAGAGGGATGGTAAATCGCGTCGTGGCCTGCTGGCGGATCTGAGGTGACAAACCCCGGCTTTCATTACCGACAGCAAACACAAGTTTCCGTGGCACCTGGTGGATCTCATCGATTGGAACAGTCCCCTCCCCTGTCACTTCTGCCGCAAAGACCTGGCAGCCTTGCCGGGTCAATCCAGATACATCCGTGACGGTAAAGATCGGCAATGCGAGCAACACACCGCTTGTGGCTCGAACCACCTTGGGATGGTAGACATCGACGGATTCCTGCGTGAGCCATAAGGCGCTCGCATTGAGAGCTGCCGCCGTTCGAATAATGGCCCCGACATTGGTCGGATCTTGGAGGTGCTCTCCGAAGATCCCCAAGACAGTCGGCTGGCTCAGGACTTTCCCTTCATCCCATGTCGGTTGCCGCACCACCGCAAGAATGCCTTGCGGCGCGTTCAAGTCAGACAATTTCGAGAATTGGATGTCGGAGCAGGAGTACTGTTGTGTGAGGGAAGCTAATCGGACCAGTCGGCCGCGGTGCTCATCTTTTGGGAGATACCCCTGGGCAGTCACGAGCGTGAGGATGTGTTCAGGATACCTAGTCAGGATATCTCGAACTGCGTGGGCGCCTTCGACTATGAAGGCGCCGTCCTGCGCTCGTACGTGTTTATCGAGGAGGAGCTCTCGGATATGCGCCCCTTGCGAGCGCGTCAGGGACGGAAGTGAGGCAGTCACGCTATTACGTCACAGTGGACAGAAGAGGTTCAGCGACGTTTCCGCCCGGATGCGGCTTCGGCAGCCCGAATCCGTTGGGCCCGCGCCTTTGCTCGTTTGAGCGCAGTCAATTTCCCTCTGGTTCGATCCTGCTCGTGCTGAAGCTTGTCGAACTGAGACTTGAGATGAACTTTTTCTTGCTTGTGAAGGGTGGCACATTCTTCTTGAGAAAGATGGATCCAATCTCCACTAGTCCGAGCCCGCTTGATCCGCTGTTCCAACGACTCCCTCAACTGCTTGGAGCGCATAGTTAAAAGCGATTTCAAGGCCTCCTTGCGTCGCTGAACCTCTTCTTCTTCCGCGATAATTCCTCGAATATCTGTTCCTAACATGGCACGCCTCCCTCACTGGATCAAAATGAATAAGCAACCGCATTATACCTGATTTCATCGGTCATCTTCCACTGAGGTAAATTACATATAAGCCATTGTTTTTCAGGGCATATTGGAGAATAACCCGTCAGAGTGAGGTTGCAGAGACATTCCAAATTCAGTATCATCGCGCCATGGCGCTCGGACAACAGATACAAGCCTGGCGTATTTCGCGCGGCCACTCGATAGACGACCTAGCTGTCACGTCGCAACTTCTGCCTCATGTCTTAGAGGAAATTGAAGCAGAAGAGGTCGATCCCTCGGCCTCAATTCTCGAAGCGCTTGCTGCCGCGCTGAAGATCCCTCCAGCCTGGCTTTTTAGTCATCCGACGTCGTTTCGTACTTTGTTCGACGATCCAGAGGAAGAAGAGGATCTCATCCCCACAGGACCAGATCCTGTCACCGAACGAATTCTCGCCGGATCACGGATGGATCGTTCGCTGTACATCCTGTTGACCGCTATCATGCAAAGCGGTGAACCGAAGTTGCTCCGTGCAGCGGAAGTGAATTTACGGAGCCTGGTGAAACAAGCCAAACAGGCGACGATCCCCTGGCAGAGCCGCCCATCCGGCCACTTCGAACCACCTAGCGACTAGCCCACGTGATTCACGACCACTTCTGCTGCAATAGCAGATTCGCGGCTGCGACTCTATCGTCGCTCGAATTTCGAGATACGATTCACGTTTCAGAGCCACGCTCAATCAAGCGGTTTCGCGACGAACCGTCGTGACTCGCGTCGGTTAATCGATCGAGCCATCCCAGTGCGGACTAAGTACAGTGCAGCCAGACCGAACGCCAGCACACCAGGCCATGCACCCCATGGCGGTTCGGGAAACAACAGGAACAGGTCCGGGGTCACCGCCGGCCACAGGGAACTGAGCGCAACCGGCACCGCCAGCAAAATTCCCATCAATGCTTCTCCTGTGACAAGACCTGCAGCACAGAGCAGTCCTGACTGACTTCCCTCCTGAACTGATGGCTTCATCGCCCGACCGACTGCTTCCGCAAGTACTCCTCCCATGAAGATGGCGGCGGACAGTTTGAGGGGAAGATACATACCCAGCGCCACGCCAAGCACAGGCAGACGCCAGGCAGAGCGCCGAGCGACTTGATACCGATCGCCCATGATCACCACCATCCCAATCACAGCACCGAGTCCGACCATCGACCAGGGAAGCCCACCCCTAAACACCCCTTGCGCGAGCGTCGCCATCAGAGTGGCTTGTGGCGCCGTTAACGGATGAGGATGATTCGAACTTGCCTCACCAATACCGTACTTCGCCTGGAGGAGAAACAAGACCGGCACAATCACCAACGAAGCCGTCGCCACTCCTACCACCTGCATGATTTGCTGTTTCCAGGGCGTCGATCCAACCAGATGTCCGGTTTTCAGATCTTGCAGATTATCGCCTCCCATGGCCGCCGCACAGCAGACGACCGCACCGACAAGCAATGCTGCAGCTGGTCCGCCTGGATGCTGCGCCCCGAGTGTCACAAGGAGCAACGCCGACGTGACCATGATCGTCCCGATGGCCACCCCGGAAACTGGATTACTCGAACTTCCCACCAGGCCTGCCATATACGCAGCCACTGCAGAAAAGAGAAAAGCCACGATGACCATCGTTCCCGTCAGCGCCACTGCCACGAGCCCGTGACTGATCACGCGATAGTACAGGAGTCCCATAGGCACAAGAGCCAGGGTAAACGGCACCACGATCCAAGGCAGCGAAGCGTCCCTCTCTGTCCGTGGGAGCCCGCTCCCCGCGCGACCGGACGGTTGCCGATACGCAGTTACCAATGCAGCCAGGCTTTCACACACCGGCCGTCGAATTTCGAAGAGGGTCCAAAGCCCCCCGACTAACATCGCTCCAATACCGACGTAGCGGATCTGGCCACTCCAGACCGCTCTCAACCCGGCAAGACCATCTATTGAAGATGCCGCTTCATGCATGAGTTGATAAAGCGGAGCAAGAATCAGCCAGCCCAGCATTCCACCGAGGAACACCACCGCAGAGGTTCGGAGACCGATGATGTAGCCCACAGCCAACAACGCCGGCGACAAATTCATGCCGGCGTACAGCGTACTTCTTCCTATCGCGACGGTTCCTTCTAGCGCCTCGCTCCATAGACGCGCCCCGCTTTCGCCGAACTTGAGGAGCCCGCCCAAACACGTTGCGAAGAGCAGGGTCCTGAACTGAGCGGCTGGTGGAACAGCTGCGGCCCCAACACGCAAGACCTCCGCGGTAGCCACCCCCTCTGGAAATCGCAGTTGAGCCGTTACGATCAACGCCCGCCTCAACGGAATCGTGAAGAGAACCCCCAGGAGTCCACCGATGAGTGAAACTTGCATGGTCTGCCAATAGTCGAAGGCCGTCCAATGGCCGATCAAGATCAGCGCAGGTATCGTGAAAATCACACCAGCTGCCAGCGCCTCCCCGGATGAGGCTGCAGTCTGCACGATGTTGTTCTCCAACACATTCGAGTGTCTGAAGGCTCGCAGGATCGCCATGGAGGCGACCGCTGCGGGGATGGAGGCAGACACGGTCATGCCGGCAAAGAGCCCCAAGTAGGCATTGGCTCCCGCCAGGACCGCGGCCAATATCACGGACAGCACCACCGATTTGATCGTGATTTCTGGAAGCGTGACGGAAGCAGGAATCAGCGGAGAGGAGACCGATGCTTCAATAGGATGACGGGGCTTCATCGGGGAGAAGGAATATCGGTCATAGTCATGTCGGTGCCACCGGCGATTGCAAGATGCACAAAAAGTCCCTCCTCTTCGTACGTTGCTCGTGAAGGGTTATTCGTCTTTCGTTGCAGAACCGGCTGCGGCATGTTCACGAGATGCGCTTCACGCGTGTCGAGAGCGATACGAATCGACTGTCTAAGAATCCCGCTAGAGAATCTGCAGCAGGAAGTATTTTAAATACCGCGTTTCCGGCATGGTGGCGAGGATGGGATGGTCGCTGGCCTGGCCACGCTGTTCAAGCAGGCGAACCTGCCGCTTCGCATCTCGTGCAGCGAGACGAATGCCCGTCCACAGATCCTGTTCCGTCACATGGTGAGAGCAGGAACTCGTGACCAGAAATCCTTCCGGCTTGGTGAGTCTCATCCCAAGCAGATTGACATCTTTGTAGCCAGCCAGGGCGCGAGGTACGGCCTGTTTACTGCGAGCAAACGCCGGAGGATCAAGTAACACCAGATCATAGCGCCGCCCGGCCCGTTCCAGCTTCCGCATCTCCTCAAACGCATCCGCAGATCGATAGACGCAACGATCATCTACCTTGTTTAACACCGCATGGTTGCGCGCGAGCGCCAACGCCTCCTCACTCACATCCAGCCCTTCGACCGACGTTGCTCCCGCGAGCGCCACATGGATCCCAAAGGCTCCGGTATGAGCAAACACCTCCAGTACCTCCGCGCCGGCTGCGAACCGTGCCGTCACCAGTCGATTTTCCCGCTGATCGCAAAACCAACCGGTCTTCTGCCCGCGTGCGATATCGACGAGAAATCGAGCCGGCCCCTCCTGGATCTCGACCGTCGTCGCACCACCCCCCCGGAGAAATCCTCTCTCCATCGGCAGCCCCTCCAACGTGCGACTCTTGGCATCGTTGCGCAGATACACTCGCGTAGCTCCCGATTCCTGACAGAGGAGATCGGCCAACAGCTCTTTCCGGCGGTCCATACCGGAGGACAGGGTCTGCATGACCAAGACATCGTCGTAGCGATCCACAATCAAGCCCGGCAACCGATCGGCTTCTCCATAAATGAGGCGATACGCATTGGCGTCGGTGACGACCCGCTGACGTAACCTGACGGCCTGCGCGAGTCGCCCCCTCCAAAACTGTTCTGTAATGGGTTCGTCGTCGAATGTCAGGATCCGCACGCGGATCTTGGACGCAGGATTGTAGAGGCCTCTGGCGTAAAATCGTCTATTTGGCGCCATGACATCAATCACATCGCCTGAGACCAACTCGCCACTGACCTCCTCGATATAACCGGCATAGACCCAGGGATGTCCCAATTCCTCGACCGCACGTGTGCGAGAGAGCCGGACGCGCCCGCGGGAACTGTCATCATGAAGAACCATACCTATTTATCCGATGACACGAACGGAACGTCAAGACCCTCTGCACGAGCATCTGGTTGCTTGACGGCTGACCCGCGCTGTGGTTTGCTGCGCCTATGCGTGAGCTGCCGCCTGTTTTCCGCTCCATGAACCAGGAAATCCAATGATGAAACGAATACCCACCATCGGTTCCGCCGTGATCGATCGACTCCACCAGTTGGGAGTCCGACATATCTTTGGGATCCCCGGCGACTATGTCCTCAGCCTCTACCAATTGATCGACGCCTCACCGATTCAACATGTCGGGACCACGCGTGAGGATTGTGCGGGGTTCGCGGCGGATGCCTATGCGCGCATCAACGGCATCGGCGCAGTCTGCGTGACCTACTGCGTCGGCGGACTCAATACCGTGAACGCGATCGCCTGCGCCTATGCCGAACGGTCGCCTGTAGTGCTGCTCACCGGGTCGCCAGGACTCTCGGAGCGTGTTCGCACGCCCTACATGCACCACATGGTGCGGGATTTTTCCACGCAACGCGAGGTCTTCGAAAAAATCACGGTGGCAGCCATCTCGCTGGATGATCCTTCAACGGCCGAACGAGAAATGGATCGGGCCTTTGCGGCGTTGTTGCGCTATCGCCGCCCGATCTACATCGAAATCCCGCGCGATCTCGTCCATACGCCGCTGGCACAACCGTTACGACCATTATGCCTCGACGATGAACCAAGTGATGCCGCCGCGCTGGACGAAGCCATCGCCGAAGTCCGCGCCATGTTGGCCTCAGCCAGCCGCCCGGCTATCTTGGCCGGTGCAGAGATCGGGCGATTCGGCCTGCAAGACGATCTGGCTCGCCTGGTCGAACGTCTCAATGTCCCCATCGCCTCGACCCTGTTGGGCAAATCCGTCATCCGTGAAGACCACCCCCTCTATGTCGGAGTATACGGAGGCCTCATCGCGCGTGACGAGGTCCAACAGTTCATCAATGAATCTGACTGTCTGCTGATCCTAGGGTCGATCTTATCCGATGTCGAGGACCTTGATGCCGACTCGCCTCTGTTGACGGAAGGCCGCACGATTCATGCAACAGCCGATCGGGTGGCCATCAAGCACCATCGCTACGATGCGATCCGCTTTCAAGACTTCGTGCGGGCACTGGTGACCAACCCTCTCCCTTCCTTTCCTTCCCGTCCCTTGCCGGCACCGCTCCCCGTGGCACAAGGCACGATTGCACCGGATACCCCCGTAACCTTGAAGGGGCTTTTTCGCCACCTCGATGGCCTGCTGGATGCACATACCCTCGTGATCGCCGATGTTGGAGAGTCGCTCTTTGCAGCGGCCGATCTCCACGTCCATCGGCGATTCGAGTTCCTCTCTCCAGCCTATTACACTTCAATGGGATTTGCTGTTCCGGCATCGGTAGGCGCCTCGTTTGCCGATCCCCTGCTTCGACCGATCGTGCTCGTGGGCGACGGTGCGTTTCAAATGACAGGAACGGAACTCTCGACCGCCGTCCGATATGGGCAGACGCCGATCGTCGTCGTGCTGAACAATCGTGGCTATTCCACTGAACGGGAGATTCTCGAAGGCCCTTTCAACGACGTCCATGAGTGGCGCTATGAACGAATCTGCGACATGATCGGGGGCGGAGTCGGTACACGGATCGCAACCCAAGGGGAGTTCGAGCGAGGGCTCACCGCCGCCTTGGCCGATTCCCGCCACATGCATCTTCTGAATGTGTTGCTCGATCCATCCGACCGTTCGGCTGGCATGGTACGACTTGCCCATCGCCTTGCCAAGCGACTCTCCACCGATCGCCCCTAGCAGGGTAGAGGTGCATCCAGACGTTTCCCATCTTGGTAGTGAAGGGTTTTTCCACCAGCCTTTCCATTTCCCCGCTGATTCGCTTCCGCACTTTCAGCGCATAGGGCATTTTCTAGTGGCACATCACCTGTACAGTTGGTGTAATATATTGATGCGACGCCGCCATGGTGCATGGTGAATGCTGCGCACGTCTTCAACGACCGCTCCTGATTCCTCTGCATATCATTTATCAAGCCGGCAGGCGACCCGCTCATCGGAGGACCGAATGTCAGACTTCTATCAAAACGGTGTCGTCACGGTGCTACACCGTCTCGGACAACCGAACGTCGACCAATTGGAACGGGAATTGGCGCGCTACGGACGCGTCAATCCCATCGCCCTGGTCCTGCCCTCCCTCTATGCAGAATTGGGGCGCCCGGCATTAACGGCTATCGTGGAGACCCTCAAAACCGTCTCGTATCTCAATGAAATCGTCATCTCGTTGGATCGCGCCTCGGCGTTGGAATTTCGCCTGGCCAAGCAATTTTTTTCCGTACTCCCTCAGCGAGTGCGTCTCATCTGGAATGACGGTGCGCGCATTCAAGCCATCCTCAAGCTCTTAGTCGATCAGAACCTCGATATCGGCTTGCAGGGCAAGGGACGAGGCTGTTGGACGGCCTTCGGCTATGTGTTGGCCAGAAACCACAGTCAGGTCATCGCGCTGCACGACTGCGATATCATCAGCTATAACCGGGAGTATTTGGCACGCCTCTGCTATCCGATCGCCAACCCGAATCTCGGGTATGAGTTCTGCAAAGGCTATTACAGCCGCGTGACCGACCGTCTCCATGGCCGAGTGACACGCCTATTCATCACCCCTATGATCCGAAGCCTCCAACAGCTCGTGGGACCTCACGCCCTCCTGACGTTTCTCGACAGTTTTCGCTACCCTCTAGCCGGCGAGTTCGCGATGGTGCGGGACCTCGCCTGGGCCAATAGAATTCCAGGTGATTGGGGCCTCGAAATCGGGGTCCTCTCGGAGGTCTATCGGAACTGTGCCTTACGTCGCATTTGCCAGGCCGATATTGCGGATGCCTACGACCACAAACACCAACCACTCTCAAACCAAGACCCCGATGCCGGCCTTCTCAAGATGTGCGTCGACATCACGAAGTCGCTCTTCAGGAATCTGGCGAGCGAAGGTGTCGTCTTGTCTGACGAGGTTCTTAAGACCTTGCGGGCGACATATTTGCAGGCTGCACAAGAAGCGATCAGTCGATACGAAAACGATGCCGCCATCAATAGTCTCACGTTCGACCGACACCAAGAACGGACGGCCGTCGAAGTTTTCTTGAAAGGCATGAAACTGGCCACCGAGGGATTCCTCGACGATCCGCTGGGCGTTCCCATGATTTCCAACTGGAGTCGAGTGACCCATGCGGTGCCCGATGTTTTCGACCGCCTGGTCGAGGCCGTCGAAGTGGATCACACCTGGGACCCCACCTCTGAACCGGCAGCCACCCCATCATGAGCACCGGTCTCACGCCACTCGCGGCACCAACTGAAGAACGGATTCAGGATATCGGTTCGACGGAAATTCTCGTCGGGATTCCAAGCTACAACAATGCGGATACGGTCGCGCATGTCGTTCGGGCCGTAAGCGTGGGGCTCGCAAAACACTTCCCTGGCCGTCGGGCCGTCCTGGTCAACTCCGACGGCGGCTCTTCAGATGAGACGCCGGCCATTGTCGCCCGCACCGCCGTCGACTTCCAACACCTTTTCATCGGCGATCAACAAAGCGTCCTGCATCGGATCATCACGCCCTACCATGGCATTCCAGGAAAGGGAAGTGCCTTCAGGACGATCTTTGAGATTGCGCGACGATTGAAGGCCAGAGCCTGCGCAGTCGTCGACGCAGATCTCCGCAGCATTTCACCGGAATGGATCGAACTGTTACTCCGCCCCATCATGGAAGAGGGATATGACTATGTCGCACCCTATTATCTGCGCCACAAATACGACGGTACCATCACGAACAGTCTCGCCTATCCACTTACCAGAGCGCTGTATGGGCAACGCATCCGGCAGCCCATCGGCGGAGAGTTTGGTTTTTCCGGTGCACTCGCAGCCCACTATCTCGACCAACATGTCTGGGATTCCGAGGTGGCGCGTTTCGGCATCGATATCTGGATGACAACGGAAGCCATCGCCAGCGGCGCGCGGGTCTGCCAAAGCTTCCTCGGCGCAAAAATACATAATCCGAAGGATCCTGCCGCCGACCTGTCGGCCATGTTGACGCAAGTGATGGGAGCGCTCTTTGCTTCAATGGAACAGCATGAATACCTTTGGTCTTGCCAGAAAGGATCGCAGCCGGTTCCCCTCTTTGGATTTCCTTATGAGGTCGGGGTCGAACCGGTCCATGTCAACGTGGAGCGAATGGTGTCACACTATCGACAGGGCCTCACGGATCTTGAGCCCATTTGGCGGCAGACGTTGGCCGACGACACCTTCACACAGTTACGCGACCTCCAGGGGGCATCCAGCACCGACTGTCGTATCCCCGATGAATTATGGGTCCAGGTCGTTTACGATGCGGCCACCGCGTACCACAAGCGAATCATGCCGCGCGATCACCTCCTGAAAGCCCTGACCCCCCTGTATCTCGGTCGAACTGCCTCGTTCGTCAATGCCACCCAAGGCCTGACGTCCATGGAGGCAGAACAGAAGATCGAAACCTTGTGCCATACGTTCGAACGCATGAAACCCTATCTCGTTGAACGTTGGCAACCGTCGGCGCTCCAACCAGCAGCGCCGGCCCTGTTGCACAAAACGGCTACCGACGCAGGAGGTGACCATGAATGACTTCATTAACCAGGCGCTGTTAGGACCATTGGAACTGATTGGACGCCAGGTACTGACCGTGCTCCCCAATGTGCTCGCCATGGGCATTATCCTGCTTGGAGGCCTCTTCATCGCATGGGCATTCGGTTCCTTCGCTGAACGGCTGTTTCGTGTCATCGGATTCGACCATTTCTGCGATCGGGTGGGGATGAATGCAGCGCTCCTGCGGGGAGGAGTCAAGACCGATCCCTCTCGCCTCGTCGGTCGCAGCATCTATTGGACGGTGATTGTCCTGGCCTCGATCGCCGCGCTAGGTGCCCTGAACCTGACTCCGATCAACCAGTTCGCCCAGTCGTTGCTGGCCTATGTGCCTCATCTAGTGACGGCAGCGGTGATTCTGCTGGCCGGCTATTTTCTCTCGAACTTTGCATCCCAAGCCGTTCTCATTGCCGCCGTCAATGCCGGATTGCCTCCTGCCCGACTCATCGCCGCCTGTTCCCGCTGGGGGCTCCAAGGGCTCGCCGTCGCCATGGCGCTGGAGCAACTCGGCATTGCCCAACACATCGTCGTCGTGGGGTTCGGCATTACCTGGGGGGGAATTGTGCTGGCCGGAGCCATTGCATTTGGACTCGGCGCATCCGATCTCGCGAAAGAGTTCATGGAGCGACGGTTAGTGGCCCGATCAAAATCCGGCACGGTCGACGATCTCCATCACTGGTAATGATGCAGGGCCATGTCCGATTTGATCGTGTTCACAGACTTGGATGGTTCGCTCCTTGACGGCACAACTTATTCCTACGAGGCGGCCACACCAGCACTCAACGCTCTCCGCGAACAAGGCATTCCACTCATACTGGTGTCGAGTAAAACGCGCGCGGAAATGGAACCTCTTCGACAACGCCTCGACCACCATGACCCTTTTATTGTCGAAAACGGCGGGGCGGTGTTTGTTCCCCATGGTTTCTTCGACTTCCCCTTGGAACGCATGCGGACCAGATTGCCCTACCATGTCATCGAATTAGGCCTTCCCTATCACATGCTCCGAGATGTATTGAAACAAATCGAACATGCTGTTGAGACGCCCTTAGAAGGCTTTGGCGATCTGTCGGTAGAAGCCGTCATGCAGGTGACCGGCCTTCCACATGCCGACGCGATCCTGGCCAAGCAACGGGAATACGACGAGCCCTTTCTCCTACAAGGCCCTCAGGCCCTCATCGAAGAAGTCTGCCGGCAAATCGTCACCCGGGGCCTTCGATGGACAAAAGGGGGACGATTGTTTCACCTGATGGGGGAAAACGATAAGGGGGAGGCCGCCTCCGTGCTCCTGCGCTGCTACCATCGCCAACAGCACATGAGGAAACAGGCGGAGCGGATCGAAACGGTTGGGATCGGGGACAGCATTAACGATGCCTCCCTGCTTGCAATGGTGGATTACCCTATTCTCGTCCAGAAACCAGACGGATCCTATGACCCTGATATCCATCTATCTGGAATGATTCGTGCGCCAGGCATCGGGCCCGCGGGATGGAATAATGCGGTCCTGGACCTATTGGCACAGGTACGATGAGGGACCACCTGTCCCTACACCACAACTGAACGATCCGTCAGCCTGATTTCTTGTTCGCAAAGACAGTGGCGTCACACGCGAGATACTTGATCTGCTTCATGGGAATGATGATGACTTCCTTCGCTGAGTCGACCTCCAACACTTCCATGTCGTCACTGATGGTATGACGGATCGCATCCTTGACTATCAACTCCTGATTGTCGACAAAAACAATTTTTACCCAATACTGCACAAGCAACCTCTCCTTCTAACAGGATGCTGAAAAAGTCCGCCAGCGTCGTTCTCGTGTCGCTCAGAGGCTCCACGTACGCAGAGTACGCATCGCCTCTTCGCTAACTCCGGCCTTGCTGGACAGCCTTTTTGAGCATCCTGCGTGGCTTTTCCCAATTGCCTAAGCCGTGCCGACTCTCGAAGTTCCGGCGCGCTCCAATATTGCCTCCGCTGCCTTCTAGATCGAGAGACCCAATTCTGCAGAACGCCTCGCGGCCGCTTCCACCGCGGAGATTAAAGTCGCGCGAACATGCCTTTGCTCCAGCTCATGCAGCCCCGCGATCGTCGTGCCTGCCGGTGAGGCCACGCGATCCTTTAAGACGCCCGGGTGTTCATGGGACTCCATGACCAACCGTGCTGCCCCAGCGACAGTTTGCGCTGCCAGCAACTGTGCTGTTTCTCGCGACAGACCCATCTTCACCCCGCCATCGGCGAGGGCTTCGATCATCACAAACACATAGGCTGGCCCGCTCCCGCTCAGCCCGGTCACGACGTCCATCAGCCGTTCTGCTACCACCACCACTTGCCCTATGGGTTCAAAGAGGGCTCGCGCAGTGGTGGAGTCCTGTTCCGACAAGGTGGCATCATACGCGAGAGCTGTGGCGCCTTCCCGAATCGTCGATGGCGTATTTGGCATAGCGCGAACAATCCGTCTGGTTCCTGGAAGCTGACGAGTCATTCGTGAGATGGGATATCCGGCTACCACCGACACCACCAATTGAGACGGTCCCACAGCGGGGGCGATATCGGTCAGCACCTCGTCCAATACCTGCGGCTCAACGGCCAGAATGACTACCTGTGAGCCCTCGACTGCCTCACGATTACGGCCTGTCGTCGCGATGGCATAGGTCCGCATGAGGTCCGACCGTCTCGCCTGACTGATATCTGAAGCAATAAACTGTGCCGGGGCGAGCTGTCCGTTCTGCAGCAGACCGGCCAGAATAGCCTCTGCCATATTGCCTGCGCCGATCAATGCAATTCGCTGGTGTGCGAGCATCGCGCGATTATACTGATCGCTTTGCCAGCCTTGCAACTTGGGGGGCACTCCCCTGCGAGATCGAATTCCGCCACGGGTGTGCCCCTTACCATAAAGTTCCGTCTCAAGCTCTGTGGCCTGGAATATGTTCCTCTGTACAGGCAGCGATTCCTTGAGAACGACTTGAATAAACCGAAAATTCCAACGGATCTTCTCTTGGGCTTCCCATCCCTACATCCATCGGCAAAAGCGTAGATTCACTTCCGAATAGTTCCCGGCCGAGCTACAATCGAGCTCCCCATTTAGGGAGCCGATATGTTTTTTTTTATATTGTGCGTAGGTGAAGGTGCAATCCTCCTCGCTCTCCTTTGCCTTTACCGAGCGCCTTCCAAAGTTGATACGCTTTCTTTCCTCCTCAGTCTCCCGGGAGTTCTTTCCGTCTGTTCATCAATTCTTGTGATCCTCTCAATCGGCTGGCTCATCCATACTTTCCGGAGCAGCGGATTGCCCATTCGGAAACGACTCGCGATGGCAGCTGCCATGAATATCATGACCGTAGTCTTGATGGTCGGAAGCATTGAAATTCTTGTACGAACCTTTTCTATCCAGACAGTGGGAGGAGAAATATTTCGAGGATTCCTCCTGCACCCAAGAAAGTGGGCAGAGGTCGTCGCACTCCACAAGCCAGTGCTCGAACGGATGACCCATGACGATCCCTTCCTGATCTATGATCCGATTCTTGGATGGACCGTGGCGCCCTCCCGTCGAAATCTTACAGGGCAAGATATCAGTAGCGTCGAGGGACTTCGCGCCCCTAGGTCCGGCATGTCATTCGCTGACCGACGCACAAGGCATTCTGGTTTGCAGGAAAAGCCGGCAACTGTTCGCATTGCCCTGGTGGGAGACTCCATGACGTATGGTTATGAGGTTCCGTGCGAGGACTCGTGGGGGCACGTGTTAGAGGCACATCTCGGACCGGCTGTCCAGGTCCTGAATTTCGGAGTCTCTGGTTATGGATTGAATCAAGTCTTGCTTCGGTATGAACGGGATGCCCAACCGTGGAAACCTCAGATTGTTCTTATCGGGATCACGTCTCAAGAAATACAAAGAATGATCAGCGTATATAATTTTCTCATGAATCCGGATTGGCTTGGACTGCCCTATGTCCGCCCACGGTTGATTCTAAAAAATGGCGCCCCCTCCCCCATCAATCAACCCGTGCCGGCTCCAGCAGAAGTGTTTGGGCACACAACGGTCAACGAGCTATCCTACTTAGACCAAGACGCTTACTTTCGTCGCCTTGAATGGGAACGCGACGGCTTGTGGCGCCTTTTTCAGAAGTCATACTTCTTTCGCTTGTTAACCTCGCTGAGACCCCCCAGTGACCCTCCGCGGGAAGAGGTCTCTCAGGAAACCATGATGGCCTTAAGCCAACAGGTGCTTACAACCCTGGTTCGGGCTGCTCGAGAACAGGGGGCAATTCCTTTGGTCATTCACTTCCCATACCAATTTGAACTACGGTCGGCTGCAGAATACGGAGACAAGTACGTTCCACCCTCGCTTCAAATGCTTCGTCAGGCCGAGGTCGACCACTATGACATGACCGCCTGCCTGATTGAAGCAAGGGCATTCGACGAATACACCCCCCACTCACACTATACGTCGACAGCCAATGCTGTAATCGCCAAATGCCTCGAACCCATTGTGCGGAAGGGGATGGATCGGCTGAAACAATAGTGGCAGGCTTTCTATTTGACAGAAGATCGTGTTCTTCCGCAGTGCGATACTGCGATGGCCTTCAATTCACGAAAATGAGAGGAGCCACCCAATAAGGTTCATACTCTTTTAAACGAAGATGCACACCCTTCGAGCAGGCTGATATACTCTTTTATTCTTGTGTCTACTCTCATGAGTGCCTCGACACTGACTCTTCTATTCGCCAGTCTCCAATGTCGCGTTTCCGCTGATCGAGAGCGTCGGGCTACAAGACAGGATCACTCGTTGAAAACACTCCTCTCAAGACAGCTATCCTTAGTATGCCGACCGGTTTCCTGCGTGCCCAGCAGCAGATGATGGCAATGGCAAGGATCTACCTCATCTCCCTGATTGTCTGGTCGATTGCGTGGTCTGTCACAGGATGGACAAGGGCTCAAACGATCGGTGATGAATTTGAGATGGAGCGTCTTCGTGTAAGGGCCGAAGAGGCGGTTGCCAACGACGACCCTGAGGCGGCTGCCATGAACATAGGACGCGCAGGGCTCATGGCCAAACTCCTTGCCAAGACCCATCAGGAAGATGTTTCAGCCGTTCGTCTGTTCCAAGGCGCCGAAACCTTGTTCCGTTCACAGGAACATGGCTATCGTGCCATGGCTCTCTTTCGTCGGGCCGGAGGCCAACTGCCCGCCTCGTCCGGGGTGTGTGGAAGCCTATCCCTCTCCCACAGCAGCATCCAGCAGGCGATGGCCACTCTCGGCCACGAGAACAATCCGCCAGGTCCTCTCGCTGCAAAGATCATTCAATTCCGGGAGGCAGCCGCTGATTGGGGCACCGTCATCGACTCGATGATTGCCGACTATCAGTGCCGATAACCTCCCTTGACCTCGTCAATCCTCTTCAGGATTGATAATATGGAGACCCGCCGAATGACAGGCCGTCAGCAATTGCGAATCGGCACTGACGACGGTCAGTCGCAACGGCTTGAGTTCCAAAGCCAGCGCCAAATGTAATACCTGTGGGGTCCGGAGAGCAGGATACTCAAGCGATAGCTCTTTGGTCGCCAGATACGTCTGCATCGTCGGGGCAATGAACTGGTAAAGACCTTCCAGCGACTCTTTCTCGAACTTATGGATCACCGAATAACAGTCATCCCGAGTGATGTCGCCGTGGTGGGCTCTATTTGAGAATGCCGTATAAAAATCGGTCACGGACCACGTCGGCAGAATCGCCACTTTCCCTCGCTTCACCATGAGCTTGCTGATGATGCGTGTGCCACGTTCCATGCTATACCGTTTCACCAGAGCCGTTGAGTCAAAATAGTAATATGGCATGCGATCATACCCTCCCCTTCAAAATGATGGCGGCCAAGGGGCCCGACATTTTCGAGAGCCGATCCTGGAGTTCATCCAGCGGCAGCTCGTCATACCCTTCCTTACGGAGCTTGTCGGCCAGGTTGCCTTGATTGAACGATGCCGTGTCGCTTTTGAGGCGTTCACCCAACCGGCGCTTTGCCAGCCGACTGGGAACCCGCTGCTGTATGACCGTCAACCCGCGGCCGCGGCTGCGTGGTGCACGGGTTGATGCGTGCGCTGCTCCGGACTTCGATTTGGCCATACGCTCCCTTTCTCTTTGAGTTAATGCGGTGCTGGTGCCGGCATGGATACCAGCCCGTCCCGCGGACATCCCGCTGGCTGACTTGCCTGCGCCGGCAGCTCCGATTCCCCATACACATGTGCTGCAATGACCTTTGCCACATCATCAGAGAACTCTTGCTGCATGACACGCACAACCTTGGCTGTCGCCTCACGCTCCGACAGATGGCCTTCCCTTCCCCCCCTTGACAAGGCGCCGACCACCCGTTGGCTGGCCAAATCCACGACTTCGAAATCGCTGCACCATCGCATAAACTTGAACTGTGGATCGCGCACATCGACCGGCCAGACCCGCACCACGCCTCGCACGAGCAATTCCGGGGACGGTCCGCTCGAGTCGCCCCCTGTCGAACGATCCTGTCCCCACGGCCGACTCGTGACTTGCAGTCCTTCCTTCAGCAATCCCTCCATCAAGGCACGTTGCGCCGGTTCAACCTGGTCGCCAGCCACCGCGACAGCCAGTACCAGGTTCGTGGCAAGGAACTGTTCGAGTTCGTGAGTGAGTTCTCCCACACGGTAGGCTGCGGCAGTGCCCTGCCCGCTCGGACGGATCACGCGAAGATCGGCATTATAAGTCTCCCGCAGCACCAGGTTTCTGGCAGCCCGTCTGAGCGCCCTGACCTTTGCCAGCTTATCGGAAGAGCGATGCGCCTCCTCGACATCGTCACTGATCGATCGATCCAGTTCGGTAATCCGCTCCATGAATGTGTTCTCGGCCTGAGACCGATTCATTCCCGCCAATGCATAGTAGAGTCCATTGTGCATATCGGCCCACCGATCGACGATGCGTACGTTTTCCAAGACTTTGTCTGTCGACACACGAGTCAGATTGTCGAGCGTCAGACGTCGTTCAGCGCTGCTATGCCCACGCTGCTCAATCAGAAGATATGACTCCCAGTCTTTTGCTTGCGCACTGACCTCGGCTTTGAAAATACGAGCCACCGCTGCATAGGCATGATCTTCAGCTGCCGCGCGATTCTCCGCCTGTCCCACACCAACGAGATATTGTCCGGACGGATAGGTGGCACTCACCCCATCGATCCAGTCTGGTTTCGCTTGTCCTCCAAACCAGGAGCAGCCCGAGAGGAAGACCAATGCCATCAGCACCACACAGCATCGGCCCACGAACAGCGATCCGTCTATCATGGCATCACCCGTTGAATGAGCACGGCAGTCTCGCCTGGCCCGAGGGACAGGGTCCGCATGACCTCTGGCTTCAAAGGGTCATGAGGCCCACTAATTGGCTGGTTCGCCACCTGGTAGCGGCCCGGCGGAACCCAGACCCGCGCGAGATGGATTTCATCTGGCAACGTCTGCCAGCTCCGCTTGTCGGCTTCTTCTGATACCACGGCCAGTCCCTTCGTCAGCAATCCGACGAGAAGACCAACCCACGGCGCCGCGTCTTTACCCGCTGCATGCTGGGCTCCCCTCGTCGCTCCCTCGGCCAGTGCGAACTTCGTGGCGGCACGGGCGAGGGCCTTGACGGTTATTCCAGCCATTCGCTCCGATAGCGCCTTGTCTGCCAAAGCCGTCACGCTTTGCACCAACTCAGTGTTCAGCGTGACCCGTGTTCCATTCTCTTGGATGAGACTCACCGTATCGACAGGCACATGCGTCTTCTGCGGGACGAGCCGTGGCAACGCGACACGAACGACGCGTCCGTTTAGCCCGTACAAGACGCTGTCTACGGCCCGATTGGATTGCCGGTTCGCCTGCGAAAACCCCCGGTTAAGAAGCACCAATTGGAGGGCATCCAGACTGATCGGCAGGTCGAGGAACTGATCCTCCTTGCGTGGTGCGCGGCCATTATAGCTGATCACGACAACTTGAGCGAGGTGTTGCAATGCTTCACTGGTCTCCCATTTTGTATCGGGAAACACCTGTTGATACTCAGCGAATTCTTGAGTGAAGTGCAGGGCCTCGGCCGTTCGCAGCAAGTCAGTCCGCAGCTGAGGCGGAACGCCTGTATGTGACCATGCGCGGGTGGATTCAAAGGTCTCATACGCATTTCGATAGGCAATAAATGCATTATTCACATCGCCGGTACTCTCATAGAGAATGCCGCTCAGATAGCGTGCAAAACCGTCATCCCGATAGGCATTCTTATCCTTGGTTTTGTCCGAGAGGACGTTAAGTCGATGGTCGATGCGCCTGGCTTCGACTAGGGCATCTTGCCACTGACTTAATACCGCATAATTAAGGGCCTTCAGCACATTGATCAACACCTGTTCGTAAGGATCCCCCTCATAGGGCAACGCCGTATCATTTGTCATGAAGGCGAGGGTCTCCGTTCGAACCTTTCGCGTATAGAGACGATCCACTTCCTCCTCAGCCTGCTCTAATACCATGTTGCTCTGCTGATAGTCGCCGGCGAGTTGGAGAGTCATCCCTCGGTCCATACCATACAGCACACGACTTTTCTCGCCATAGTCCTTTTCCGCCCGCTGGACGATGACATCGGCGCCCTGGGGGTCGTGAGCGCGAAGACTCGATTCGATGAGGAAATAGCGGTTGGCCGAGGGGCCGCAGCCGGTCAGCAGCATACCTGCCATCATGGCAAAGAAAAAATAGGTGGAAATAAAAAAGCCCCACCGTGCCGGAACAAAGGCGGTGGGGCGTGACGCAAGAGAGCTCAACGGAGGTTGTGGAGCCTAAAAGATGGTACGTTTTTTTTCGATGACTTTCTTGATCTTCTTCTGACCGAACCAGACCTTGGCGTTACTCTCCAAATCCACCATCTGCAAATCGATCTGGTAGAACATCGCCTTCGTCCCTTCGGCTTCGTCGAGGATCGTCGCAATGGTGCCCTTCATCATGTAATCGGCACCGATCTCTTTTCCCGGGGCTTTCTGCGTATCCTCGCGCGCATACATCGCTTGCTCTTTTCGCTCGGTGCGAAGTTCCTCGCGATCTCCCTTTCCCGCCACGAAGGTGACCTTCTGAGAGTTCGTCAGCTCACGTTCAAGATCGGCCACAAACGTGTTGACGTCAATGTGCTCGTGGCTGCTGTTCAGGATGGTCCCGACGACGACGACCGGTTGGCGATGCTTCGAACCGGAGAAGGTGTTGAGCCATGGATACTCCAGCGCCTCCTTGACCATGGACTCCGCGACCATCCTGGAATCTGTATCGTTCCAACGTCCGCTCAGATCCGTGACGACACCAGAATCGACCCTGGTTATTTTGGTCTCCTGCGCACACCCGGCCATCAACACTGCCATTAGGACAACGAGCCCGATTCGTCCACGATCCATCACAATCACGCGATACCTCCTCGCAGGTGCACCAATTGGCTGTCGAACAGCAGGAGCCCTTACCGCGGCGCTCGTTTGTCTTCTTCTTTCTCAAGCCGCTCGAAAAGCTTATCGGCATTCTTTCTGACATAATCACGAACCTGCGCATTGAGTTCCTTCGCCTGCTCAAGATTGTTCTTCATCTCCTCGAGATTCAGTTTGGTCAACACGTAGTATGTATTTGTTTTCTCATCCTTGTAGCGTTCGATGGGACGCACACCGCTGAGAGTCGTGGTCGTCACCGTCTTAATGGCTCTCTCGACATTCTGTTCCTCCGAGTTCCTGGTAAAATCTCCGGCCGTCGTGGAGGCCGCATAGTCGCGCATCAAATAGCCGGTATAGGTTTCAAAGGTCTTGGCGATTTCAGCTCTGGCCCGATTTTCAGCGGTGTCCCAGGCCAGCGGTTCGTTTCGAACTCCGGCTACGGACCCGACGCCATAAAAGGCTTTGCTGTCCTTCTCGTTAAATGCCCCTGAGCCTTGCTTCACCCACTTCGGAGGACCGCCGCAGGCAGCAAGTCCGATCATCAGGGCGATAGCCACTCCTCCCCCGACCAACCTCGACCTGAACCCCAATACCCTATTCATGCGCATGCCTCCTTAGTGATGATCAGGACGGTGAAACGGCAACGTACCTCAAGTAGATGCTAGTGACAAACGTTCGAGAATTAAAACGAAATCATGCTAACATGCACCCTTGATCCAGTCAACGCAACAGACGGCCAATGGTTGACCATCTCACTGTTTTTCCTGAAGGAGGATGCCCGTGGCAGATGTTCAGATTGATGACGGTATCATTAAAATTCTGAGTCTGGAGGTTCAGGATCCCAAAGCAGCGGCAGTCCTCGCTGAATATCCACAAGTCCGCTGGGCGGAAATCACGAGGAAAGCGGTCAAGATCGGACTGGGGTATCTCAAGGGAGGCGAGAGAGCTTAGCAGGATGCGGGAAAAGTCCGCCGGCAGCGTTCTCATCACTTGGTTCAGACCTTCAGCGTGCCTCAGAGGTACGCTTTCGGCTCTTCACTCGCTATGGTCTTCCTGAACGGGCTGTGTGAGCTTCCTGCGGGAGAGGCATACCTGGTATGCCACATGTGCGAACCATCGAAGTTCTGCGTACAGCACAGTCGTTCTGCAACCTGCTAAGGTTTAGAGGGAGCGGCGGGTGTTGACTGTTGTGCAACAGCAGCCAGGGCACGCGCATGATTCCCTCCAAGCTCAAGATAGCGCGTAAACGCCTCGACTGATTTCTGCTGATCTTTCATTTCGTCGGCATAGAGGATGCCCAGTGAGAAATATACATCTGGGTAGTTGGGGTTGACCGCCAGCGCTTCCCGCATGGCACGCTCTGCCTCTACATACTGCCCGCGCTTTTCGTAAATGAGTCCAAGTGTATACTGAGAATCCGGGTTCTTAGGCGCGTACTGCACCGCCAGCTTCGCAGCCGCCAACGCTTCGTCAAGGTTCGGCAGCACTTCCAGCAGCACATAACTCTTGAGCACATAGGCGTCGCCGAACGTCGGGTCGTACTCCAGCGCTTTTGTCAGCCGCTCCAACGCCTCCTCCGACCCCTTCCCGGTCTGGAGAACGGCAAAGGCCTGTTCATATTGCATCTTCGCAGCCTGCCGTCGTTCGGCTGGAGACTGGGGTTCTGATCCCATCATGAAGGCAGACTTTCGGCCCTCGACCAACACCGTATCCCCTTCCCCTTCAAGCTGCACAAAGAGGGGATGCTGAACGCCCTTCGACCGTTCCCGAACTTGTTGCTTCACATAATCACCGAGTTCCGAGGCCATGAGCCAGCCGTTTTTATTCCCATCCGCCATGCCATTCAGCCCGCTAACCAGAATCTGCACGAAAAGACTCTTCCCATCGTCCTGACTCATGGACTCGCCCTTATCGCCTGCCGTCAATACTTGCACGGCTCGCCGCTCCGTTTCGTCTTCCGGGGCCAATCGCCCTTCGAGGGACAGTGGCTGAGCTGTGCTCACCTCCCACCCGCGAACCGCGGCATTCAAAAGGAAGAGGGTATGTTTAGACGCGCTGCGGCGGCTGAACTCTTTCAATTGCTCAAACGTCACCGATTTGGACACATTCCCAACCTGGGCATCCCAGGGAACGAGGTACCCCAGTTCCTTACCGTTAAGATCCTGCGTGACACCCGCATGTCCGACGAAATAGAGCACAAGCCGATCGTTTCGACCGACCTTACGGGGTAAGAAATCCGAGAGCGTCTGTTGCAGACGGCGAAAACTCGCATCCTTGTCGTAGAGTTCAACGACTTCCTCGAAACCCAATCGACGGAACGCCTGTGCCACTATTTTGGCATCCTCAATCGCGCCAGGAATTTTTGGCGCCAGAAGATAGTTCTCCACCCCGATGATAATGGCCCATGATTTGTAATACAGCCCTTCCGGCTTCCCCACTTGGGCCGATGCCGGCGGCGGACAGAGCATGGTTGCCAGCGAATATATGAGAAGCCCGACAAGGACGAGAAGCGCACGATGGAATGGCGGCAGTTGTCGGTATATGATCGGCAACATAAATTAGACCAGGCTCCAGCGTAAGACGCGTAGTAAATTCAGCCTACTCTCGCCTCTGAGCGACTGTCAAGAAACGGCCCACCGATGACGCGGCGTAGCAGAAGAACGAGGATACGCATGCATTCGCTCTCTCCCGTGCCAAGATCCAAGATATATGGTTGTTGAGTTCCCCTCCGACCCTCCAGCATAATAGCCAGGTTTTACCCCATATACCGAATACCGACCGACCTGAAGGAGTCATCGCACCATGGCAGAAAACATCGATACCCTCCTCAAGGAAAGTCGCATCTACCAGCCGACCGCTCAGACCAGGGCCGCGGCCCATATTCAAGACTACGACAGCGCCTACAAGAAATCGATTGCCGACCCGGAAGGCTTCTGGAGCGATATCGCCAAGGAGCTGGAGTGGTTCTCTCCCTGGACCAAGGTCCTGGAATGGAATTATCCCTGGGCCAAGTGGTTCGTCGGCGCTACCTGCAACATTGCCTATAACTGTCTAGACCGTCACGTCAAAACCTGGCGTAAGAATAAAGTGGCGGTCATCTGGGTCGGCGAAAACGACCAGGAACGGGTCATCACCTATGGCGAACTCCACCGACAGGTCAATCGGTGCGCGAATGCGCTCAAGAAGCTTGGACTCAAGAAAGGCGACCGGGTCACGATTTATCTTCCAAAAGTTCCCGAACAGATCGTCGCCATGCTCGCCTGCGCACGCATCGGTGTCATTCATAGTGTGGTCTATTCCGGATTCAGCGCACCGGCCCTCGCGAACCGTATTCAGGACGCCGAATCCAAACTGGTCATTACGGCCGACGTGGGGTTTGACCGGGGAAAGGTCCTCAACCTCAAGCCGGTGGTAGACCAAGCCGTAGCCAATTCCCCATCCGTCGAACATGTCGTAGTCTTACGGCGTCAGACCCCAGGGGTAAGCTTGTCCGTGCCGAAAGAAATCGATTGGCACGACTGGCTGAAGAACGAGAAGGCAGTCTGCGAGGCCGAACAGCTGGATGCAGAACATCCGCTGTACATCCTCTATACATCCGGCACCACGGGCAAACCCAAAGGTGTGGTCCATGTCCATGGCGGCTATATGGTCGGGACCTACATCACCACGAAATATGTCTTCGATCTCAAAGAAGACGACGTGTACTTCTGCGTTGCCGACCCGGGATGGGTCACAGGCCACAGTTATATTGTGTACGGCCCCCTTCTTAACGGCGCCACGATCCTCACAGCCGAAGGCAAGCCAGACTATCCGACCCCTGGCCGCTGGTGGGATTTAATCGAACGGTACGGCGTCTCGGTTTTCTATACGACCCCCACCGCTATTCGCCTGCTCATGCGCTACGGAGAAGACTGGCCCAGGAAATATGATCTCTCCACCCTCCGCATCCTGGGCAGCGTGGGGGAACCGATTAACCCGGAAGCCTGGGAATGGTTTCATCGCGCAACCGGGGGGGACAAACCGATCATGGACACCTGGTGGCAAACCGAAACAGGGTCCATTCTAATTACGCCCCTGCCGACCGTTCCCTTGAAGCCAGGCTCCGCCACCAGGCCCTTCCTCGGCATCGAAGCCGATGTCGTGGACAGCGAAGGCAACAGCCTCCCCGCCAATGCCGGCGGCTTTGCCGTCATCAAAAAGCCTTGGCCCTCCATGATGCGCACCATTTACAAAGATCCGGAGCGCTACAAAACCTATTGGAACACGATTCCAAACTGCTACACCGCCGGCGACATCTGCCACAAAGACGAAGACGGCTACATGTGGTTCATGGGTCGTGCCGACGACGTGATCAAAGTGGCCGGCAACCGGCTCGGCACCGCCGAAGTGGAAAGCGCGCTGGTCAGCCACCCTGCCGTGGCGGAAGCCGCAGTGATTGGCAAACCACATAAGCTCGTCGGCGAGTCCATCAAGGCCTTTATCATTTTAAAGCAGGGTGAAGTGGACAGCACGGTCCTCATCCAGTCGATCAAGGATCAAGTGCTGAAGGAGTTGGGGAAAATCGCCGTGCCAGCCGAAATCGACATTGTGTCATCATTGCCAAAAACCCGGTCGGGCAAGATCATGCGGCGTGTGCTTAAAGCGAAAGAACTCGGACAAGACGTTGGCGATATCTCGACGATCGAAGATTGATTCAACCGGCTTCAAGACCGGTGATCAATAAGACGTCTGTGCACGCTGCGAAGCGATCGGAGGCCGCTCATGAATACAGCAACAAGTTCCAGAATCACGATTGCAATCGGAGTGATGGCAATCTTTTTGGCAGCGATCAGTCCAGCTGGCATCTGGGCCGCCGAACCAGTCAAACAGGAGAAAAAGACCAAACAGCCGGCCCGGACACAGGCAAACGCGAGCACCAAAAAATCGACCAGTCCGAAATTCGCCTCGGCGGAGACTGCCGGTAAGGCCCAATCCTGTTTCGGTGAAGCACCTAAGCTCGACAAGCTCACGCCCGACGAAGGAAAAGCTGGAGACAAAGTCACCATCACCGGCACGAACTTCGGCGTAGCGGCCTGTTTACGGGACGTCTCCTTCGGCCCTGGTCATCCAGCTAAATTTCAACAGACCGATGACAGCATCACGACGACCGTGCCGAGCGGCGGAAAGAAGGGCTTGGTCCTCCTCACCGTCACTACCGCCTCGGGAGAAAACTCAAAACCGTTCCTCGTGAAATAGAGATGGGAAGGAGCGGCCAGGTGCCCTTCTTGCTCGCAGAACGCGCACGATAAAACTGTGCTCGTTCGATGGCCGCACTTAGACCAACAGTGTGCCATTCCAAGAGAGAAGAAGTAAGCAACCCGTGAAGGGCCACCTGATAGGACTCGTCCGACATGAAGCGTAAGCCAGGCGAACCGATCTATCTCAAGCGCCACATGTTGGGTCTCGCTCTGGCGGTGATCTCCCCCATTCTGCTGCCCCTCCTATACGAGACCTATATCGGGCCGCTGAGTTTTGCTATTCGATTTTTCGCAGGCTTGGTCATCGCCGTCACAGGAGCTATTGCACTCTACCTTACCTACCGCACCTCAGCTCGAAATGAACCGTAATGCCGGACGGCGTCCATATTTTTCCGCGTCTATACTTCCTCTTTAAGCTACAAACTCTGCGTGCCCGACTTTTGCTCAGGTTTTTGATGTGTCCAGGTGAGAGGAGTGGTCGCGTCGGCAACATACGCCTGGCCGAACCCCAGAATCAGGTGCGCGTTCTGGAGCCGCAGTTCCCAAAGCGTGAAATCCGCAAAACCGAACGTCATGGCCGCTTGGGGAAAGCGAACCAGATACCGCTCCTTCACTTCAGCATAGTTTGGTGCATCATCCTTCAATAGCATCGCCTCACCCTGAAGGTTCATCCGCCGCAGGGCCAAAGGGTTCTTCTCCGGGCGATCCGGCTCTGAGACAAACAGCCCCACGCGAGGATCGTGCAACAGATGTTCGGTGTGCAACGCCAAGCGGCTCACATGAATGTACGCGCACGTCCAGTGTTCGCCAAAGACATAGGGCACGTGCGACCCAAACGGCCGCCCGTTTCTGAGAGTGAGGAGAACCCCTGTGCGCACCTCTTCGGTCAGATTGCCCCAAGCAGCCTGAACCTCCTCATTCGACAGCGCCACAGGCATCGGCATAGACCCCTCCCTCCTCTAATCATGAAAGATAACAGTGTCCAAAGACTACCACCTCTTGCCCCTACCGTGCCGGTCATTGAAGTTCCATTGCGCCACGATAGCTCTTTCCGCAAGTTGTTATCAGAAAACTGGCAAGCTCCCTGCGAGCCACCCGTTAACTAACCGGGCCTAGCCCATCCCTCACTGCTTTATCCTCTCTCTCCTGCACTGGCAGTCTTCGCCGGGGCCGTGTCTTGTTTGTTTGATTTCTTTTGATTTAAGGCACGAGACAGACTTATCAAATAACGTGATAACGGTATTGCCTGCTCCAAAACCCTTCGAATATTTCCCTGGACCGGCTGTTAGCAGACGAAGAAGCACATTATGTTGATGTTGTGAATTATTTTTATTTCGCTATTGACTCATTGGCAATCCCGCCCAAGCTGTGCATAAGTAAGGTCTTATCATTGGCTCTCACATTTCTCAGGTCCGCTTCAAGCAAGAACCCTACACCATTGCTTAAAAACCACGGCTTGTGGAAAAGCCAAAGTTTCATCCGTCAAGCCACAAAATATTGTGGATATATTTAACGGAACACAATGCCCATTTTTCAGGCAAACAGCTCACCAATCTCTCCGTATGAGCCATTTGGCAATCGACCAGCCTCTTATTCACAGAGTTGTCCACAGAAGTTGGGGAACCACGTACTAGGCATTAATATCGTAGACTCAGCAGGGGAGAGAATGGGGGGATAACCGGGGGTGTTTCAGACGCACGGAGGGAGTTGAACCCTCGACCGGCTGGTTAGCAACCTGCTGTGATGTTTTCCGTTCAACTTCTTGTAGGGGTCCTCCACCATCACGACATCCTGTCCCGCACATTAGACTGCTTGCGCATTCCATCCATACGTGATTCCTCTTGCCTCAGAAAGGCAGGATGATTTCTCCGGGGGAAACCGGTATTCTTTACAGCGAACGGGTGCTCTGCAGCTGCATCCTCGAATTGGTTTGGTTGGGAACAAGGAAGGGAATCCATGAGTTCGACACCAGGCATGACCACATCGCATCGATTCCGTACTCTTCTCTTCTCGGAGCAGCTGGAATTCATCTGTGAAGCCCATAATGGCCTCAGCGCCAAAATCGTGCAGGAAGCGGGTTTTCGCGGCATTTGGGCCAGCGGGCTCTCCATCTCCGCCCAATTCGGCGTCCGGGACAACAACGAAGCCAGCTGGACCCAAGTGCTGGATAATCTGGAATTCATGTCCGATGCGACCACCATTCCGATCCTCCTCGATGGCGACACGGGCTACGGCAACTTCAATAACATGCAGCGGCTGGTCCGCAAACTGGAACAGCGCCAGATCGCCGCGGTCTGCATCGAAGACAAACTCTTCCCCAAGACGAATAGCTTTATTAAGGGCGGCGCGCAGCCCCTCGCGGACATGCAGGAGTTCTGTGGCAAGATCAAGGCCGGCAAGGACGCGCAGACCGACCGGGACTTTTGCATTCTCGCCCGAGTCGAAGCCTTCATCTGCGGGTGGGGGCTGGCGGAGGCCCTCCGGCGCGCCGAGGCCTATCATCAGGCAGGGGCGGATGGCATCCTCATTCACAGCGCCCTGTCGGTGCCCGATGAGATCCTGTCGTTCAAACAGGCATGGGGCAATCGCTGCCCCGTCGTGATCGTGCCCACCAAATATTACGCCACGCCCACGGATGTGTTTCGACAACATGGATTTTCAATGGTGATCTGGGCCAATCACATGCTCCGGGCGGCGGTGGCTGCCATGCAGAAAACCGCGCGGACCCTCAAAAAGCATGAACACCTGTTGTCGATTGAAGACAAAGTGGCTCCGGTCTCCGAAATCTTCCGCCTCCAAAACGCGGCGGAACTCCAAGAGGCCGAAGACCGCTACCTGCCCCGAGGCGCCGAGGACACCTGTGCACTGGTGCTGGCTGCCTCCCGTGGCGAGGAATTGGGCGCACTCACCGCCCACCAGCCCAAAACCATGGTTACCATCCAGGGCGCCCCTATTCTATCCCACATCGTGGACGCCTACCATGCAGTGGGCATCAAGGATATCGTGGTGGTCCGCGGGTACAAGAAAGAAGCGGTCACTCTGCCCAACCTGACCTATATCGACAATCCGGATTTTGCGCACACTGGCGAACTGGCCTCCCTCCTCCTGGCCCTCCAATCCCGGACAGGCCCTGCACAGAGTACGATCATTTCCTATGGCGATGTCCTGTTCAACAAATATATTCCCCAGTCGCTCTGCCAGGAGAAGGAGGACTGTGTCATCTTCGTCGACAGCAATTGGCAGGAGCAGACCAGCTATGCTCGCCTCGGAGGGTTTGCCGCATGCACCCTCCCGAATTCGAGGAAGGCCTTTAATGCCAGGATCTATCTCACGCAATTGGGGACCGATCTCCCTCACGACTCCATCCACGGGGTATGGATGGGGTTTCTCAAAGCCTCGCCCAGCGCCACGCGCTACCTTACCACCCTCCTTGTGGAGATGCTGAGCCAGCCGAGGCACCGCATGGCCGGCATGCCCCACCTGCTCCAGGAATTGTTGACGCGGCAGTATCCCATCCGCGTCCTCTATACGGCCGGTCACTGGCTCGATATCAACAGCCTTGAGGATGTGGTCCAGGCGGGAAGCTTTTAACCGACTAGAAGCCCGGTCGTGTTTCTATGGTGTGTTGGCGATCCAACTCTTTGGTGTCGTTCAACCGAACAAAACAAGCCAGATAAACTCCTTTGGGGTTCTACCCCATTATAGAATACTTGGGGCTGCCTTGCTGTTTTATCAAGGAGGACTGCAGTAGACGTATGAGATAGAATGGAGAGACTTTGGAATTTCAAGAAATCGTGGCACCACCCAGTACCAAAACAATCGTATACCTCTCTCCAGTCACCCCACACCTATTGTATATTCATCGCAGAGCCTTCATCGGCATTCATGGACTGACGGAGAATTCGTCATTGTCCCGATGTTGATGCCGTTTGGCGCCTTGTGTGTCGCGCAGAAGGTCTGGATGGTCCGAGGCAGCTCGTCGACCGCCGCTTCTTTCGTCAGGACCGTCGATGCGCCCGCTTCCTTCATCGCCATCTTGACCTGAGCGGCGCTATGCACGGTGAGCCCGATGACGATCACGCCGGGACAGTCCCGTTTGATCGAGCGGGTCGCCTCAATGCCGTCCATAACGGGCATCGAGATATCCATAATGACAACCTCTGGCTTTAGTGATCGTGTGAGTGCCACGCCTTCCGCTCCGTTGGCTGCCTCCCCGATGATTTCGAACCCAGGATAGTCCAAGAGAATCGCCTTCAATCCTTTACGGATCATGACATGATCGTCGACCAGCAAGACGCGGATTGAATGTGATGGGCGGTCGACGATGAGGGATGGGTGATCTGACGAGGGAGATAATGGGTGACTGGTGACGGGTGAGGCCCCTTCGGTCTCGGAGCTAACGGCTCCTTCCCCTTGCATCAACCCTGCTGTCGTCTCTTTTACCTTTGAATGCTGATCCTTGGCGCTTGACGCTGCTTCGAAGGCTCCGCCGCCGACCGGCAGCACCAAGGTCGCAGTCGTCCCCTGCCCATGCTCCGACAGCAAGACAAACTGGCCACCCAGCGCCTGCATCCGCTCTTTGATGCTGAATAGGCCGAATTGCGCGGACAATGGCGCAGCCATGACGTCGAAGCCGCAGCCTGCATCCTGGACCACGAGACGCAAGATACCGTCCGACCAGTGGAGGCTGATCGTCGCCGATTCCGTCCGCGCATGTTTGACCGCGTTCATCAATAATTCTCTCACCGATTGAAACAGCAACACCTCCTGATCGTCCGCCAGGGGGAGCCGGTCTTCTTTTGCATGGAGGACCACGTTCAGACGATGCTGCTGCATCTGCTCGGACAACCATTTCAGCGCGACAACGAGGCCGAACTCCTTCAACACCGGGGGGCACAGCTGCCCGACCAACGATCTGGTGTAGGCGAGCGCTTGATTGATGACGGTTTCCGCCTCGGCGATGAACCCGGCACTGGGGGCCGGCAATTGGCCCTGCTTTGCCTGGTCTAGCTTGATCCGTCCGAGTACCAACATTTGTGCCAGATAATCGTGCAAATCGGTGGCGAGCTTGCGCCGCTCCCGCTGCTCGATGAGGTTGAGCTCCTTCGACAGTGCGCGCAACCGGCTTTCTGACCGCACCAATTCCTCCGTCCGATTGGCCACTCGCCGTTCCAGTTCGCCGGTCAATCGGCGCAATTCCTCCTCTGCCTGCCGGCGTCTCGTAATGTCCTGCAGCAGACCGACCATACGAACGGGCTGTCTCTGCTCGTCCCGATAGACCTCTCCCCACCATTCAAGCCAATGGATGCTTCGATCAGGCCGCACGATGCGAAACTCGCAAGCATAGGGCGCCTGGTCGTTCACAGCTCGCCGCATCGCCGTGCTCACGGTCTCACGGTCGTCCTCATGCACCAGCGCGAGGAGATCCTCAAACGTGCCTTTGAAAGCCTCCGGCTGAAGGCCGAACAAATCGCTGCAGTGTCCCGCCCACGTCGCCCGGTCATGGACGATATCCCAGTCGCACAATCCCATATGCGTCGCATCGATCGCCAAACGCAACCGCCCTTCGTTCTCGCGCAATGTCTCTTCAATCTGATGACGGTAGAGCGCCATTTCAATGTGGGTTTGGAGTTCCCGTTCATTGAACGGCTTTAATAGATAACCGAAAGGCGCCGTCACCTTGGCCCGTGTCAACGTCTCGGAATCGGAATGGGCGGTCAGGAACACGATCGGGATCGAACATTCCTGCCGGATGCGATCAGCCGCCTTGATCCCATCCATATCTCCGCCGAGCGAAATATCCATCAGCACGAGGTTGGGTCGCTGAGCGCAGGCGATCGTGACAGCCTGTTCTCCGTGCGAAGCAATCCCGATGACGTCGTAGCCGAAGTGTTTGAGCTTGGCTGTTAAGTCGGCTGCAACGATCGCTTCATCTTCAACGATAAGAATCCTGACACTTGCCATATCAATCTCCCTCGAATGCCGGCCGTTCATACGAGGACAGCACGTCACGTTTTTTTATGAATGGGATGGTGTTTCATTCACTCTCTGAAACCTGCATCCCCTTGCCCTTTGAGAATCGACTGAAGCTCAGCTGAAAGGTCGTTCCCTGCCCGTTGGCCATTTCAATCGTGCCCTGCAGCTGGTCCGTAAGCATACGCACGAGCTGAAGACCGAGCGTATCGGCGCTTCGCCAATCCTGTTGAGGCGAAAAGCCTCGGCCGTCGTCGGCAAAGGTCACTTGCACAGTCTCTGGCGAAGCCGCCTGGAGTCGGACGGCGATTTCGCCCGATGGACGGTCATCAAACGCATGCCTGATGGCGTTCGTAGTCAGCTCATTTAAAATGAGTCCGCAGGGAATCGCGACGTCCACCGGTAGCAGCACCGGCTCCAGTTCCAACCGCAGCCGGATCTTGGACGCTGCCGCGCCATTGATCTGTAACAGATCGTTCATGAGCTGGCGCGCATACTCCGCCATCTCGACCCGGCCCAGGTCTTTCGACTGATAAAGTTTTTCATGCACCAATGCCATGGATTTAACCCGATCTCTCGTATCCTGGAACAACCGTCGCTGCATGGGATCGCTGATCTTGTTCGCCTGCAGGCTGATCAGGCTGGAAATGACCTGAAGATTGTTTTTGACCCGGTGATGGATTTCCTTCAGGAGGATATCCTTCTCGGCCAGGGACGCCTTGAGTTGCTCCAACTGAGACGCGATTTCTGATTCCATGACGGAGTTCATGGCGGCAAGCGCCCGGGTCTTCCTGAACAGATCTACGAATACGGCCACCTTGGAGGTGAGAATCAAGGGATTCACCGGTTTGCTGAGATAGTCCACCGCCCCGGCTCCGTAGCCATGCAACACATCTTTATCTTCCTGATAGTAGGCTGTCAGAAAGATGATGGGCACGTGCTGGGTTTTCTTGCGCTGTTTGATGATCTGCGCGAGTTCGAGACCGCTGATGTCCGGCATGCGGATATCGAGGACGATCACGGCGAACTCTTCCGTGATCAGCGCAAGCAATGCCTCGTCTGCCGTTCGGGCACGGAAGAGGCGATAGTCCGGAGCGGCAAGGACGCTTTCCAACACGTCGAGATTTCGCTGGTCGTCATCCACGAGGAGAATATTGACTGGATCGTTCAACGGTGCCCCCTGTAAAGATCTGGGTCCTGATCCTGAAGGATCCGAGTACAACACTCAACCATTTTTTCTCGTTTACCGGTACAGCCAGACACGCAACATGCTGAGCAACTGCTCCGTATTGACTGGTTTGGCCACATAGTCCGATGCGCCGGCTTCCAGGCACTTCTCACGATCGCCCTTCATCGCCTTCGCCGTCAACGCCAAAATCGGCAAAGAACGCAGCCTGGAATCCTTTCGGATCTCTCGCATCGTCGCATAGCCATCCATCTCGGGCATCATGATGTCCATCAGCACGACGCTGAGGCCAGGCGTATTGTGGATCAGTTCGATAGCCTGGCGGCCGTTGGTGGCGCTGAGAACGTCCATGTCCTGATTTTCAAGCACGGTGCTCAGCGCGAAGATGTTACGGGCATCGTCATCGACCACGAGCACCTTTCGCCCGCGGAGATTCTCGTTGGAGCTGTGCAAGCGCGCCAACATATGCTGCTTGGCTTGCGGCAAATCCGACACCACCCGGTGAAGAAACAGTGCGGTTTCATCCAGAAGCCGTTCGGGAGACTGCACGTCCTTGAGCACGACGCTCTTTGCGGCGGTATCGAGCAGTCGTTCCTCTTCGGCATTGAGCTCTTTCCCCGTAAACACCACGATAGGCACCTGGCTCATGGCCGGATCCGCCTTGATATGATCGAGCAATTCGAATCCGCTCATGTCCGGCAGGCGAAGATCCAGCACACAGCAGTCGAACGCCTGCATGCGGAGGGCGTCGAGCGCGGCCTCTCCAGTCCCGACGCCGACAATTTCGATATCGTCATGAGACAGCAGTTCATGAATGCTCAGGCTTTCCACTTCATTGTCCTCCACTACCAGCAGTCTTTTGACATGCGGCGTGATGAAGGTGCGCATACGATCGAAACACGATTCGAGGCCTTCAGTCGTGACCGGCTTGACCAGATATGAAAATGCCCCATGCGACAGTCCATGCTGCCGCTCCTCTTCGAACGAAATGATCTGGACAGGAATATGCCGCGTCTTGGGGTCGATCTTTAGATTATTCAATACCGTCCAGCCCAGCATATCCGGAAGGAAGATGTCGAGCGTGATGCAGGACGGAAGGTACTCGTATGCCAACTCCAATCCCTGTTTGCCACGCTGTGCCACCAAGCCCTTGAAGCCCTTGTTCCGTGCCAAACCGAGCAAGATACGGGCATAATGCGGATCGTCCTCGACGATGAGCATGGAGACATCTCCCGGCTGAATCTCGTCCCGGTCGTCAGGGATTTTCTCCTCACTCAACTTCGGAAGAATTGGCAACACCGCCGTGGGCCCGGCATGGACCGCGTCGCTCGACCGGATATCCGCCGAGGACGGGCCGGTATATACCAGTGGCAAATACAGGGTGAACGTGCTCCCTTGCCGGGGCTCGCTGGCGAGACGAATCTCTCCACCAAGCAGCGTGGCCAGTTCCCGGCTGATCGCCAAGCCCAAGCCGGTGCCCCCATACTTACGGCTCGTGCCCGCATCCGCCTGTTGAAAGGCTTCGAAGATCAACTTTTGTTTCTCTGGGGCGATGCCAATCCCGGTGTCGGCGATCGAAAGGGCCATCACCTTGTGGGCGCGGCTCAGCACCGGATGGTCGTATGTCCAGCCCTCATCCGCCAGCCGGACATTCATCCTCACATGGCCATGGCCGGTGAACTTAAATGCGTTGGACAAGAGGTTCTTCAAAATTTGCTGCAGTCGCTTGGGGTCTGTCGTAAATCCCCGCGGCAATTCTGCATCGAATTCCAGATAGAACGGCAGGTTCTTCGCGTCGGCGATGTGGCGGAACGTCCGCTCCACGCTCTCGCGGAGCGCCGAAAATGACATTTCCTCGGCCTCCACCGTGACCGTGCCTGACTCGATTTTCGACAAGTCGAGAATGTCGTTGATGAGGTTGAGCAGGTCCGACCCGGCACTATGGATGTTCTTCGCGTAGTCCACCTGCTTGAGCGACAAATTGCCGGCCGCATTGTCGCCGAGTTGCTGCCCGAGAATGAGAATGCTGTTTAACGGCGTCCGCAACTCATGCGACATGTTGGCCAGGAACTCCGACTTGTACTTGGACGTCAACGCCAGCTCGGCGGCTTTCTCTTCCAAGGCCCTGCGCGCCTGTTCAACTTCCTTGTTCTTGCGCTCCACTTCCGTGTTCCGCTCAGCCAACTGCTTCGCTTTACGTTCCAATTCTTCGTTGGTCTGCTGCAGTTCCCTTTGCTGCGATTGCAGGTCGGAGGTCAGATGCTGCGACTGCTGCAACAGATTTTCCGTGCGCATGGTTGCTTCGATGGTGTTCAGCACCACACCGATGCTTTGCGTCAGTTGTTCGAGGAACGTCAGATGGGTGGCGGTAAACGGTCGCAGCGAGGCCAGTTCGATGACGGCTTTCGTCTGGCCTTCAAACAAAACCGGTAGCACGACAATTGTTGCGGGCACCGCTTCCCCGAGACTGGACTGGATATTGGCGTACTCTTTCGGCACATTCGTCAGGAGGATCCGCTGTTTTCCCTGCGCACACTGGCCGACCAAACCCTCCCCCACCAGAAGTCGTTCCATTTGGCTCGAAGGGACGGCGAATCCTGCCAACAACCGCAAGGACGGCGTGCCTTCTTCCACGTTTTGCATCATATACATCGTGCCCTGCTGCGCTTCGACGAGTGGTGCGAGTTCGGACAGCAACATGTGGCCGACCGTCACGAGATCGCGCTGGCCTTGCAACATGCCGGTAAATTTCGCCACGTTCGTCTTCAACCAATCCTGCTCCTGATTGCTCTCGGTCGTCTCCCGAAGATTATCGATCATCGTATTGATATTGTCTTTCAGCTCAGCGACCTCTCCTCTGGTCTCGACCTGAATGGAACGAGTCAAGTCGCCCTTGGTGACCGCGGTCGCCACTTCCGCGATCGCCCGCACCTGCGTCGTCAAATTGGCCGCAAGGAGATTGACGTTGCCTGTCAGGTCCTTCCAGGTTCCCGCTGCGCCAGGGACGTTGGCCTGACCTCCGAGCCGGCCTTCGACTCCGACCTCCCTGGCTACGTTTGTCACCTGTTCGGCGAACGTCGCGAGCGTATCCGTCATGTTGTTGATGGTATCGCCCAATGCCGCCACCTCACCCTTGGCTTCCACCGTCAGCTTCTGACGGAGGTTGCCGTTTGCCACGGAGGTCACCACCTTGACGATGCCGCGCACCTGATCAGTCAGGTTCGTGGCCATGACGTTCACCGAGTCCGTCAGGTCTTTCCAGGTTCCTGCCACGCCGGCTACGGCCGCCTGCCCGCCGAGCTTGCCTTCTGTCCCGACTTCCCGGGCCACGCGAGTGACCTCCGCCGCGAACGCGTTGAGCTGGTCTACCATCGTATTGATCGTGTTCTTGAGTTCGAGAATTTCACCTTTGACGTCGACGGTGATCTTCCGGGAGAGGTCGCCGCGCGCGACGGCAGTCGTCACCTCGGCGATGTTGCGGACCTGCGCCGTCAGATTGGCGCCCATGGCATTGACCGAGTCGGTCAGGTCTTTCCAGGTACCCGCGACGCCTGGCACGACTGCCTGGACGCCAAGCCGACCTTCCGTTCCAACCTCTCTAGCCACGCGCGTCACCTCGGAGGCGAATGACCGCAGCTGCTCGACCATCGTATTGATCGCTTCCTTGAGTTGTAGAATCTCCCCACGGACGTCCACCCCGATTTTTTTCGACAAGTCGCCGTTGGCCACCGCGATCGTCACTTCGGCGATATTGCGCACCTGTCCCGTGAGGTTGGATGCCATCGAGTTCACGTTATCCGTCAGATCTTTCCAAGTGCCCGCCACACCGGGCACCACAGCCTGACCGCCCAGCTTGCCTTCCGTCCCGACTTCCCGCGCGACGCGCGTGACTTCCGCCGCAAAGGAGCGCAGTTGTTCCACCATCGTGTTGACCGCTTCCTTCAGCTGCAGAATCTCCCCACGGACGTCCACCCCGATTTTTTTCGACAAGTCGCCGTTGGCCACGGCAATCGTGACCTCGGCGATGTTCCGCACCTGGTCCGTCAGGTTGCCGGCCATCTGATTGACGGAGTCGGTCAATTCTTTCCAGACGCCGCTCACGCCTTTGACCTGCGCTTGCCCGCCGAGTTTGCCTTCCGTGCCGACCTCGACCGCGACGCGCGTGACTTCGGCCGCAAAGGAGCGCAGTTGTTCCACCATCGTGTTGACCGCTTCCTTCAATTGAAGAATTTCTCCGCGCACGTCCACGATGATCTTTTTCGACAAGTCGCCATTGGCCACGGCGACCGTCACTTCGGCGATGTTGCGGACCTGCGCCGTCAGGTTGCCGGCCATTTCGTTGACGCTTTCGGTCAATTCCTTCCACACGCCGCTCACGCCCTCGACCTTCGCCTGCCCGCCGAGCTTGCCGTCGGTGCCGACCTCGCGCGCGACGCGGGTGACTTCCGAGGCGAAGGAGCGCAACTGCTCCACCATCGTGTTGATCGTTTCTTTCAGCTGCAGAATCTCGCCGCTGACATCGACCGTAATCTTTCTGGACAAATCGCCGCGGGCCACGGCGGTGGTTACCTCAGCGATGTTGCGGACCTGCGCCGTCAGGTTGGCGCCCATGGCATTCACTGAATCGGTCAGATCTTTCCAGGTCCCATCGATGCCCGGCACCACGGCCTGGCCCCCGAGTTTCCCTTCCGTGCCGACTTCGCGCGCGACGCGGGTGACTTCCGAGGCGAAGGAGCGCAACTGCTCCACCATCGTGTTGATCGTTTCTTTCAGCTGCAGAATCTCGCCGCGCACGTCTACCGTGATCTTTTTCGACAGGTCGCCCCGCGCCACGGCCGTCGCCACTTCGGCAATACTGCGGACCTGGGCGGTGAGGTTGGCGCCCATCGCGTTAACCGAGTCCGTCAGATCTTTCCACGTGCCGCCGACGCCGGGAACGACTGCCTGCACGCCCAATTTCCCTTCGGTGCCGACATCGCGCGCCACGCGCGTGACTTCCGCCGCGAACGCGTTGAGCTGATCCACCATCGTATTGATCGTGTTCTTGAGCTCGAAGATTTCCCCCTTCACGTCCACCGTGATCTTGCGCGAGAGGTCCCCTCGAGCGACGGCGGTCGTGACTTCCGCGATGTTGCGGACTTGCGCGGTCAGATTGTTGGCCATGGCATTCACGGAGTCCGTCAGGTCTTTCCACGTGCCGCCGACACCGGGCACGGCGGCGTTCACGCCCAGTTTCCCTTCCGTACCGACTTCGCGCGCGACGCGCGTGACTTCCGAGGCGAAGGAGCGCAACTGCTCCACCATCGTGTTGATCGTTTCTTTCAGCTGCAGAATCTCGCCGCGCACGTCCACCGTGATCTTGCGCGACAGGTCCCCGCGAGCAACGGCGATCGTGACATCGACGATGTTGCGAACCTGTGCCGTCAGGTTGGACGCCATAGAATTCACGTTATCGGTCAGGTCCTTCCATGTTCCAGCCACGCCGGGAACGACCGCCTGGCCGCCCAGTTTCCCTTCCGTACCGACTTCGCGCGCGACGCGCGTGACTTCCGAGGCGAAGGAGCGCAACTGCTCCACCATCGTGTTGATCGCTTCCTTCAACTGTAAGATCTCACCTCGCACGTCTACCGTGATCTTTTTCGACAAGTCGCCGTTGGCCACGGCAATCGTGACATCGGCGATGTTGCGTACTTGGGCGGTCAGGTTGCCGGCCATCTGATTGACGGAATCCGTCAGTTCCTTCCAGACGCCGCTGACGCCTTTCACCTGCGCCTGCCCACCAAGTTTCCCCTCCGTACCGACCTCCCGCGCGACGCGCGTGACCTCCGATGTGAAGACGGATAACTGTTCGATCATCTTATTGACCAGCTTGGCACTCCTGAGAAATTCTCCCTCCAACGGCCTCCCGTCCTTCTCAAGCGTGATGGCTTGACTCAGGTCGCCCTTCGCCACCGCACCGACGGCCCGCGTCACCTCGATCGTCGGTGACACAAGGTCATCGATCAACATGTTGAACGAGTTAATTTCATCGGACCACCCGCCGGTGATGCCGGGCACGGATAATCGTTGCTTCAGTTTGCCTTCCTGGCCGACGACACGACAGACGCGGGATATCTCTTGAGCGCGTCGCTCGCTCAAGGCAAGAACATCGTTCATCGTGTCCGCCATTTTCCCCATTACTCCGGTCCATGTGGAGGGTAAACGTTGGTCGAATCGCCCGTTCTTATAGTCCATGAGGACGGACAATATCTGACCGAGCTGCTCATCGACGACCGACGACTGGACTCCGTTGCCGCTGTACTGTTCGGAATTACGGCGTAGGCCACGCTTTTCAGCAGTTTTCGTCGAACTCATGCCCTCTCCTCCATGCAAGCCGGATAATATTCCAGGGAAACTTCAGATCTCCAATGAAATCATTGGCTTCTACTTTTTTCAAAATCGCAACAGCGTAGTGAGGTCGAGAAAACGTGTCCACTAGGAATCCCCCTAGTCTTTGGTAGTCTTTTCTCCAAGATACCCCCTCGCCTTCCATCACGAATGAAGATCGGAAGGATGATCGACGAGCGCTCCCCCCTCTGCTGACTGAGATATTGTTCTCATCTCAATAGGACTCCTGATCCTCTCGCCCAACGGGGGAATAGAATACTCAGACGGCTCTCCGTCTTCCTAACGCTTCCACCCTGCTTCACTCTTACCCGCGACGAGTCACAAATCGCTGGAGCTGGCATAACCTGGCGCAAGGCGGCTCACGGGGGGAATGTTTTCTTGGGATCTTCGATCGTCATCTCATGGAGGGAAGATCATCACCACTACCACTTGAATGTGCACAATTTCCGCTCGTCGCAAGGCCCAACGACTCCTTTTCATCGGGAGGCCCGTGTCATTGTGCCATCGTCAGATTCTGCTTCCCAGTGAAGAAAAGCAGGCCGAGAGCCCCGCCTCCGAGATCTTCCTGGCCTGCTATTCTGGTTTTTGGGTCACGCTCGACTGATCCATCAGTAATCGGGTTGGATGTGCGGTTGCGCCCTGGGCGCACTGTGCGAAACGGCAATACGTATTTCCCGTCGGTATGGCAGTTATGTGAATTGTACTCATGCCTCTGCCTGTTTTGCCTGTGAGAACGGTGCCTTCAATATACAGACACATGCAATTCGATGTGCAGGCCCACAGAAGACGAAGAAGGAGCGGCTCTTGCACAAGGAAAGGGCAACGGTCTTCACCATGAGGAGCGCACGGGCTTCCCGCGGCAGAGAGGCAGGGGTCACGTGCCAAGAATCTGAGCATGGAACGATCGTCGTCAGCCCGATTGGCATTGCTGGTGGCACTCGGAGCCGCTTTCACGAGCGCCTGCACGAGTCCACGAACAGGATTCGATTTGACGACATACGATGCAAACCAAGATCAGCGGACCATCGCCGAGTTCTATAGTCAAGAAGCTGCGCGGCTACGCCAGAAATCAGAAGAGATGTCAATTCGAATCGCCGTGTACGAGAGATTGTTCGGTCCCGACTCTGATTGGGTCGCTGGTACCCGCCTGTTGGCCCAATCGTATGAAGAGGCAGCCAAAGAACACGAACGGATGGCCGGTAAACATTTGGGGGTCTCCAGCGGTCGGCGACCCTAGTGGCTCACACGGTCGAGGCGTACCCCTCGCAGGTACAAGGAGGCTCTGAACGGGGCGAGAACGAAGCAGGCGGGCTTTTTCAGCATCCTTTTAGAAGGAGGACACCATGCGCTTCCCGATCACCGCCGCACTTCTTATCGGATCGTTACTCTCACTACAGGCCTGTGGAACTACGGTCAATCCTGGTCAACGAGGATTGCGCTGGTATCCTCTCACGCAAGGTCTCACTACGGAGACTCTTAACACCGGATTCTACTGGCGTGCTCCGTGGAACAATATCTTCGTATACGACGTGAAGTGGCAAAGTTACACCGAAACCGTCGACGCGCTGAGCTCCGATGATCTCCTAGTTCAATTGAAGACCGCGATCATCATGCGACCGATCCCGGAAGAGGTCTATTTCCTTGCGCAGGAGGTCGGAGCGGATTTTTATCCCCGGATCGTCAAGCCTGAGCTACTGGCAGCAGTCCGGAGCATCGTGTCCAACTATCCGATGGTCCATGTCCCTGAGAAAAGCGCGGAAATCGCGAGCAAGGTGCAGGCTGTCGTGGTGGAAAAACTCAAGGGGCGCCATCTTGAAATAGCCAGCATCGCGATGGCCGACATCGAGCTGGCCAAGGTCGTACTGGAAGCTGTGGAACGCAAGCAGGCCAAAGAGCAGGAGAAGGAACAAAAGGAATTTGAGCTCATCATTGCCGAGAAGGATGCCGAAATCGCTCGCCGACGCGCCAAAGGCGAGGGCGATTCAATCCGGATTCGATCAGACGGCGAAGCAGAAGGACTCAAGATTCGGGCTGCCGGTCAGGCCAAGGCTCAGGAAGCCATTGCAAAAACGCTGACGCAGGACTACCTGCGCTTCAAGCTCTATGATAGTCCAAACGCCAAAATGGTGTTGTTGCCGGACAAGTTGAATGTACCGATCCTGATCAACCCCGGACTTGATCAACGAGATCAACCGCGGGCATTGTCTCAGGAAGGTTTTAGCCGGAGCGATGAGATGCCTTTGGGCCGGTAATACGCATTGCCGGGAGAAAGCCGATGCATTGCCGACGTTGCAGTGGATTGATGATCGTTGAGCTGTTCGATGATGTGAAGGAGTACGCCATCCCCTTGGAAGCGCCGGGGGCCAGATGCATTAATTGCGGAAACATCGAGGATGCCGTGATCTATGCGAATCGTGGGAAGTCACCGTGGAAACGAGGAACAGCCTGCTCTGCCATTGCGACGGAGATGAAAGCAGGATCTTGACGAGCTATGCGTGAGGCAAGGGTAAATGATTGGTCATCCGTTGAGGTCGATCGAAGTCATTCGATCAGTATCCTATGAGAGGAGGTCGTCGTGGATGGATATGGGAAGCGAGTGTTGATCGCGGAAGACGACGAGGATGCGAGGAACTTACTGATCATGGTGCTGGAGAAATCGGGTTATAGCGTCCGCGCGGCTCTGGACGGACGCCAAGCGTTGGAGGAAATGAAAAAGCGACGATTCGATGTGGTGGTCACCGATCATCACATGCCCAAGATGAATGGGTTCCAGCTCGTCTTGCTGGGACGGCTCGTCTGGCCGAATACACCGATGATTCTGCTATCGGCCGACGATACGAGTTTGGCTGATATGGCCGAGCAAGGAGGGGCCTATGGCTGCCTTCGCAAACCCTACAACGCTGCCGAGTTGCTAGGCTTGATGCGGAACGCAATCCTATCGGTTCAGGAACGAAGATCACACACACCGATGTCTGAATCACTGTCTGCATGCCAATAAGAGATAGAAACCAAGGCTCCTCGTCGGGGATGCCAATTTCTTGTCGTGATGTTGTGTGTCACATGTCTCTTGCACATCAGATCCAGGCAGCATCCCGCTCATACGGTCAGGCAGCCGCTGGGACTGCTCGGGATCTGGGACGTTCATCGTTCATGCAATAAAAAAAGGGAACGTATGCGATGGAACGCCGCAAACTCGAACATTCACTCATGAGGCTCGCGTTATTCCTCTGCTCGATAATTCTCTTGACTGCAACGGGGCCTGGTGTCGTATGGGCGATCACGGCGGATGAAGACCGGACAACAAAACTGTACGAGAGCATCGCTCCTGCCACGGTCTTTCTGTTCACGGCCTTTGCGCCAACGCAGCCTCTCTCGACGTCATCGAGCGTCGGGGTTGGGTCCGGATTCATCCTCGATGAGACCGGTACTGTGCTGACCAACGCGCATGTGGTGGCGGGAGCCACGACTATCACGGCTACGCTCTTTGACGGACAAAAGGTCAATGCCGTCGTTGTCGGGTCCGACCCGCAAACGGACGTCGCAGTGGTTCAACTGGCCCCCATCAAGGGGCATCGGACGACGGTTCGCTTAGGAGACTCCGACCATCTGAAGGTCGGGCAAAAGGTCCTCGTCGTGGGAAGCCCGTTCGGCCTCGGATTCACGTTGACGACTGGGATTGTCAGTGGGTGGGGTTCCCCGCTTGCTCCTGTAATGCGGGGCGATATAAAAATGATTCAGACCACCGCACCGATCAACCCTGGCAACAGCGGAGGACCGGTCGTGGACTCCGATGGAAAAGTCGTGGGAATGACGACCGCGATGATTTCAGGTGCGCAAAATATCGGGTTCGCGATTCCCATTAATCGCGTGAAGGAGATCCTTGAAGAACTGAAAAGCAACGGCCACGTCGCTCGACCGTGGCTGGGAGTGACAGGGAGCTTTCCCACTGAAGCCGTAATCCGCCTGTTTTCATGGCCGATGACAGCTGGCTTACTGCTGGCCGATGTTGAGGAGGGCAGTCCTGCGGCGAATGCAGGCCTGCGCGCAGGAACTCTTCGCGTCACGGTGGAAGGCGTTCCGTGGATCTTAGGGGGCGATATCCTGGTTTCGATCAAGGGCAAGCCGGTTCGATCGGCTGAAGAGTTCGTGGAAGTTGGGAAACGGTTGAACGTCGGAGAGGCCGTCGACATTGAATTTCTCCGAGAGGGCGAAATCCACCGCATCAGGGTGCCCCTACGCGAGCGACCGGCCGTGCCGATGAGACCTCCGGGCCATTCCGGTTCTCAAATACGGGACACGCTGACGTCTTCAATGCCCTGGATGGCACAGTCAAATATCGTCGCCTATTAGCCATGGCATGACCGGTCGAGTAACCGATGCCTAAGATGCTCGTATCGAAATAATCGCGAAGTTGATCAGTCATGAATGGAGGAGCCATATGAAGCCAGCGAAGCTTGTCAAGAAACGGACGGATCGCGAAGCGGGCAATAAGAAGGACCATCCGAACGGATCGGGCCATGACACCCGCAACCGCATTGCGGAGACAGCCTATGAACTGTATGAGCAGCGGGGGCGAACAGATGGGTTTGACTTGGAGGATTGGCTCAAGGCGGAGGCACTCGTGTCCGGCGGGACAGAGTGAGGCGTTCGCATGCGCACCTCAACAAAATATTCTGACTATTGGAATTCTAACACGTCCAAATAGTCTTCCGCCGTCCCCCAGGCTGACCCATGAGAGAATTCGTCAAGGCCGGAGTGCCTTCCTCGCGTCTTCAATCGGGATCTCGCGCCATTCACCGGACGGGAGACCTTCCAGTTTGAAGGGGCCGTATTGAATGCGCCGGAGCCTAGTTACTTCATGCCCCAATGCCATGAACAGTCTTCGTATTTCACGGTTCTTCCCCTGGACCAGCACCACTTCCAGATGTGATTCGCGTCCAGAACTCTTCTGAGTCTTCACGCTGTGGCACTGGAGGCGCTCGTCACCATCGATAACCCCGATCAGAGCCTCTTTGGCTTGTGCCTCGGTGAATTTCCCCCGCATGGAGACCAGGTATGTCCTCATCATTCTATGGGTCGGATCGGTGAGAAAGCTCGACAGTGCCGAATCGTTCGTGAGCAGGAGGAGGCCGCTGGTCGCTTGATCGAGTCTCCCGACGGCATGAATGAAGCCGAGGTCCGCAGGCAACACGTCAAAGATTGTCTTGCGCCCCTTTTCATCGCTGTGTGTTGTGATGACCCCTTTGGGTTTATGAAAGAGGAAAAATCGTTTGACTGAGTCTTGAATCGGTTGATCATCGATCGACACAGAGTCTGTCGGCCAGGAAACCCACATGGCCGGATCGCGTATAACCCGACCATTGATGCGGACCCGTCCTGCACGGATCCACTCCTCGCTTGTACGGCGTGAAGCAATACCAAGCTTCGAGAGCAGTCGATCCACGGTTACACGTTTAAGCACGTGCCCCTCAGCATAGGCCACATTTCAACCTAACCATTTCCTGGCTTCCTGAGCAGATGAAAAGACCGCCGGTCTGTCAAGATAGATGCCTATCATCCGGCGCCGGCAATGGCGAAATCAAGAATCGGATTTCCCACCGGTGCCCCCGCTCGTCATTGAGTCAAAGCAGCCCATGTTTTTAGCAAGCTGAGAAAAAACTATTTGCACGCAAGAATTTCAATGGTCCGGACGTATGGCAGAATGGGGAACCACTCCCGCAGGATGCTCAAAAAGTCCATCCAGCAAGGCCGCAGCCGACGAAAGCACCGGAGGCATAGCCTCCGGCTAGGTTGAGGATGCTTTCGAGGCGAGAACGCCGCCGGAGGACTTTTTCAGCGTTCTGTTCTATGAACTGGCTTTGAGCCCGAGAATTCCCAACACAATCAATGCGAGTGAGATCAGCCTTGGAAGAGCCGTCGACTCGGCAAACAAGGCGATCCCCAATGTGGCAGTCCCGATGGCCCCGATCCCGGTCCATACGGCATAGCCGGTCCCGACGGGAATGGTTCTTAGCCCCAGCGCCAAGAAATAGAAACTGCCGATCATGGCGAACAGGGTCCATGCGCTGGGCCAGGGACGTGAGAACCCCTCAGAATACTTCAGTCCGATTGCCCAGCCAATTTCCAATAGTCCCGCCAGGCACAAATACAACCAACCCATTGCACGCCTCAATCTCTTTCGGTCGTTGGATTGTCTTTGCGAGAGAGTCGCTCTCCCGCCTTTTCGATACCTATGGACGCAATGTCTCCGGCTCTGCTCCATCCGGTATCAATGGTTCCTGACCACCATGCCTTGCGGGAACAAGCTGAGGCATCGCGGTCTTCCGGACCGGAGCCGCGACCCGACCCTCCATCCAGCGGTACAGCACCGGTAAGACAATCAACGTCAGCAACGTGGAACTGACGAGTCCCCCGATGACGACAATCGCCAAGGGCCGTTGCACCTCAGAACCGATGCCGCGGGCGAATGCCAGGGGAAGCAAACCAAGCAGAGCGACCAGCGCAGTCATGAGGACCGGTCGGAGCCTGAGCAGACATCCTACGATCACGGCCTCGTCCAGACTGCGGCCCTCTTCACGTAACGTGTTCATGTACGAGACCAGCACGATCCCGTTCAGGACAGCTACACCAAAGAGGTTGATGAAGCCGATCGACGCAGGGACACTGAGGTATTCACCCGTCAGCCACAGCGCCACGACTCCTCCCACCAGCGCGAAGGGTAGATTCATGATGATGAGGGTGGCCTGGCGCAGGGAATCGAACGACGAATACAACAACAGAAAGATCAGCCCGATGGTCAGAGGCACGATGATCTGAAGCCTTGCCATCGCCCGTTCCATGTTTTCGAACGACCCTCCCCACGTGATCGTGTACCCGGACGGGAGAGCGACCTGTGCGGCAATTTGCCCCTGCGCCTCGGACACTAAGCTGCCAATGTCACGCCCCATTGTGTTGAACCCGATGGACACATAGCGCTGCAGCCGTTCGCGGCTGATCCTTCCCGGCCCTTCCTCCACCCGGACAGTTCCAAGATCACCCAACGGAACCAATCTGCCCGATGCATCGGTCAACAGAATATTGCCGATAGTCTCGACGCTGTTCCGGTACTGTTCAGGAAAGCGCACGAACAGGTCGAACCGTTGCTGATCCTCATACACGCGAGTAGCGGCACTTCCACCGATCGCCGTCGTGATGATCTCCCGCACATCGGCGACGTTGATGCCATGCCGGGCAATTTTTCCCCGGTCGATGTCGATCGTCACGTACGGCTGCCCGAAGACCTGCTCGACCTTGATATCCCGTACCCCGCGCACGGTCGCAAGCACGCCTGCGATGTCCTCCGCTTTCACCCGCAGCATCTCCAGATCGTCGCCGAACAACTTGACCGTCGCCTCCGTCCGCACTCCCGAAATCAGCTCATCGACTCGTTGTTGGATGGGCTGACTGATTAGGAAGGTAGCGCCGGGCACTCGCGTCAAGCGTTCACGGAATTTCTGCATCAGCTCCGGCATTGTGCGGGCGGTCGTCCACTGATCGAGTGGGCGAAGCCGCACGACCGGATCGCTTTCGTTGGCTTCTTGGGGATCATTCCCCAATTCGGTCCTGCCGATCTTCGACACCACCATTTCGACTTCCGGGAATTCCAGCATCGCGCGTTGCATGTCTTTTTCGATGTCGATGGAGGCCTGAAGCGACACGCTGGGCAGCCGAATGGTCTGGGGAGCGACGGAACCCTCGTTCAGGATCGGAATGAACTCACTCCCCAGGAATGGAACGAGCATCATGCTGGACAGGAGCAATCCGACTGCCATGACGAGCACAACCTTCCCATTCCCGAGCGCCCAACGGAGGGAGGGGGTATAGACACGCTTCGCCCAGCGGACGATCCAGGGGTCTTCTTCGCTTCCCCGTTTCAGCATCAGGGAGCAGAGGACCGGCGACAGTGTCAGCGACAGGGCAAGGGATACCAACAGGGCAATCATGATGGTGTAGGCCAGCGGCTTGAACATTTTGCCCTCCATCCCATGGAGGGACAGCACCGGCAGGAACACAATGATGATGATCAGAATGCCGAACACCACCGGCTGCCCGACTTCTTTCGCGGCCGCCAGGATCACCTCGCGATGTCTACCCGTACCGCCATGCTGCAGCGAGAGGTGACGATAGACGTTTTCAACCACCACCACCGATCCGTCTACGATCATGCCGATCGCTATGGTCAGCCCTCCCAGCGACATGAGATTGGCCGTCAGGCCGACCTGACCCATGACGATGAACGTGGCCAAGGGGGCCAAAACCAGGGTGCCGACGACAATGAGCGCGCACCGGACATTGCCCAGGAAGAGGAAGAGTACGATGACGACCAACACCACCCCTTCCGTGAGTGCCTTATACACGGTGCTCAGCGCGGCATTGATCAGCTCGATCCGGTCGTAGAAGGGCATGATCCGCAGTCCGTCTGGAAGCAGCTGCCTGGCATGGATGTCTTCGATTCGAGCCTTGATGCTCTCAACCACATCGCGGGCATTGCCTCCTCGCAACATCAGGACGATACCGCTCACCACCTCCCGCTCTCCGTTCAACACGGTGGCGCCATGCCGCACGGCGTGGTCGATCCGAACCTGGGCCACATCGCCCACGAAGACCGGGGTCCCTGCGACTGCCTTCACCACGATGCGTTCGATGTCCTGGAGCGTGCGAATGAGTCCAACGCCCCTCACGATGTACTTCTCGGCGTGTTTTTCAAGGATATTGCCGCCGGCGTTGGCATTGTTGCTGGCGACGGCTTCAAAGACGTCGTGGAGGGTGAGGTTATATTTACGCAACATCGCCGGTTCGACCAGGACCTGATATTGCTTGCTATAACCGCCCATCGAATTGACATCGATGACCTCAGGCGTACTCTTCAACAGCGGCCGAATGACCCAATCCTGAATCGTGCGCTGATCGATCAAATCCCGCTCATTGGCCGAAGGGCTCTGCGCGGGACGAGGGGGCCCTTCCAGATAATATTGAAAGACCTCCCCGAGTCCCGTACTGTTCGGCACCAACATGGGTTCTGCCCCCGGGGGGAGAAGCTCCTTCACTTCGATCAACCGTTCGAGCACCAGTTGGCGCGCAAGGTTGATATCCATCGAATCGTCGAAGACGATCGTGACGAGCGAGAGGCCGACTTTGGTCAACGATCGCAGTTCCGTCAGGGAGGGAACACCGGTCAGCTGTAGTTCGATTGGATACGTCACCAGCCGTTCGACTTCTGCGGGCGACAGTCCGGGGGCCTTGGTGACAACCTGCACCAGCACGCTGGTGACATCGGGGAAGGCATCGATGGGAATGGTTTGAAAGGCATATATGCCTCCCACCGCGATCAGGACCGAGAAGACCACGATCAGCATGCGCTGGCGGAGGGACATTTCGAGGATTCGCGAAACCATCACACTTGCTTCTTCAACAATTCTGACTTCAAGAGGAAGGCACCGTGAGTGACGACCGGATCTCCCTCGCTCAGGCCACCAAGGATGATGGTGAAGCTTCCGTTGGATTCGCCGATCTGAACGTCACGGGCTTCGTAGGTATCCGCATCCCGTTGAACAAACACAAAAGTCCGACCCTGATCCCGCTGCAACGCGCCCTCCGGCACCGCCAACTGGTCCGGCTGGGGTTCAGAAGAGAGACGGATCGTCGCGAACATTTCCGGTTTGAGCCGCCCGTCCGGGTTCGGCAACTCAAGCCGGAGCTGCATCGTGCGAGTGGCGGGGTCCAGCACATCGCCCACATAGGTGATGGTGCCCGCCATCACCTCTTTCGGATACGCGTTGACCCTGACCTCTGCCTGCCTGCCTCCGGAGGCATGAATCGCATGAACAAACGCAATGTCCCGCTCCGGAATGTTGGCCTGCACCCAAACCTCCGACAGGTCGGCGATAACAAAGAGCTTGTCGGTCGTCTCGACGACTTCACCTCTCGTCAGATTGCGTCCAATGATGCGGCCGGCGAAGGGAGCGACGATCGGCACGTGGGATTGAATGTCCCGACTGCGACCGAGGCGAAGATATTGGTCGTCGTTCATTCCCAGCAGTTTCAAGCGGTCTCGCGACTCGTGTGCTTCCGCTTGCATGCTGAGCAATTCCCCCTGTCGACGTTGCGCTTCCGCCTCGCCGATCACTTTTTCCTGCAACAGGAACTTCGCCCGAGCATACGCCTGCTCCGCGACGTGGAGCTTGGCCCGTGCCTTCAAGTAGGCGGATTGGGCAAGGCCTAAGTCGCTGCTATAGAGGATCGCGAGCAGGGCGTTCGCTTCGACCTGTTGGCCGAGGTCCGCATAGACGTCGACGACGCGGCCCCGGACCAGCGTCGTAATATCCGCCATGGCCCGCTGATTCGGCTGAACGAGGGCGGGAAACTCCCGGTGGGTCCTGAACTCGCTCCGGACGACCGGTTGGACCGCCACCCCGACGCGCGAGGATTCTTTCGCCGACAGGCGCACGAGTCCCTCGACAGGGGCGGCCGGAGCCGGCGCGACCACGGAAGCGGGCGGCGTACCGTCACAACCGGATACTACCGCTGCCGTGCCAAGAAACAGCCCGAGAGCAGCGACCATGAAGCTTCGTGCCAGTCTCCTCATGTCCGACTCCCTCTCCACGTCCGATTCGGTGCCGCATGGACGATATCGTTCACAGCGTCCCTCCGACGGCCCGTTCGAGCCGAGCCAGCGACACTGACAACTCATACCGAGCCAGCACATAGTCCTTCTGAATCTGTCGCTGCACCCGTTGCGCGTCGAAGACCTCCAACAGGCTGGACGCACCCTGCTGAAAACTGAACTGTGCCAGCCGGAGGGCTTCCTGGGCTTGTTTCAACAGGCCCTTGTTGAATACGTCAATCAGTTCGGCGGTGGTCTTGGCATCCAGGTAATGTTGATAGACGGCGCGCGCGAGTTCGTTGCGCGCCCGCAGCAGCTCCGCTTCTTCGCGGCGCTTCGTGCCGAGGGCCGATGCGATCTCTCCCTGGCGGCGATACCAGGTCGGAATTGGAATCGAGACCCCTCCCTGCACCGCTTCCCGTCCGATTTCACGCCAATAACTGCCGTTGACCGTCACGCTGGGCAATCGCGATTGGCGCTCGAATTCGATTTTCCAATCCGATTGTTGAACGGATTGTAGCAGACGCTGGATCGTCGGATGCCGTTCCATCATGCGGGCCATGAGCGCATCGACCTGCAGATCCTGCGGGATGCCGAGGAAATCGCCTTCGACGGTATAGGACAAGCCCAGAGCGCCGCCCGTGAACGTATCCAGCGCGACACGGTTAATCCGAACTGCATTGTCCGCACGCGCGAGTTCTTGTCGCGCCTTCAATACTTCCACCTCCGCTTTGATGGATTCGAATTGCGGCGCTTCGCCGGACTTCACTCGCGCTTTGACGATCCTGGCCACTCCCTCGACTATCTCTAGATTCTGTCGGGCCAAACCGGCATCCTGCTGAGTCAGTAGAAGGTCGCTAAACGCGACTTTGACTTGAACGATGAGATGCAGCCTGGCCTCCTGCAAACCGGCATTCGCCGTCGCAAGACCTGCATCCGCAGCCTGCTTACGAGCGGCCCGCATCGATGGCCATTCAAGCGGTTGTCCGACGATCATGTTATATTCGGTCAGCGATTGGCGAGCCAGGGACTGCTGTATATCCGCGCGCCCTGCATCTCGTATCATTCCATACCCCGTATTTCCCGTCACTGTCGGATTCGGATAGGCACCAGCCGAGACTTGTTGGCCGCGACTGTAGTCAATGTGCCCTTCCGCCACGGATACAGCAGGGTTTCTGGCGAGCGCCTGTTCGATAATCGCATCGAGGCTATACCGGTTCGCGGGGGGCTCTGCCGCCATAATAGACACTGAGGACACGGGTCCCAGCAGGAGCACGAATAGGCAATAAAGAAATTGAGGGAAAAGTGGCATGACCATTTTTTCGACTCCTTGTCAGACAATCACTTGCAAAGAACAACGTGAACGACTGCTAAGCCGTCTTACCATAAGATACAATTTTCACCTTCTCGCGGCCTTCAGACGGGTACGGAGCTTGCGCTCTGCCTCACAGCCTCAGTTTCATTATTTTTTTCTAGCATGTGTCACTCCCGCGATGCTACTACCAACGTACGGGAAACGCATCGACCACGTTGCCAGGGATGCTGGCATCAAGATTCCCGCGGCCGACCTGCCTCTGCATGGGATGGAGGAACCCGCATGCACTTCCGTGCACGCCATGCCATTCCTCTGGGCGTCAATGGGACACTCAACGAGGCATTCGCAGCCGGTTTGAGCTTACTGCTCCCCGTGGGACTCTCATTCCCTTCAAGGTCATGAGTCCTAGCAGCCCGGCGGCCTGGCATTCCCGATTGATCGCAATAAGCGGATCGATCACGTTTCCACAGTTTAGACACAGCCACCCGTCATACTCCCACCTATGATCGTGGCTGAAATGCATCGCGACAATGAGCCCGCGGCAGCGTTCACATCTCATGTGTCACACGCGATATCGTGGGATCTCTTTAGCCTGAGGCCGGAGCTCTTTCAGAAGCCTATGATCGGGCGAAGTGGTTCGCTTTGAGGATCAGGAGGACAGGTCTGAACTATTCGAATGCCGGTGATTGGCTTGTCTGTGCCCTCCATGATGGGATTGACGTCCACGATCGCTTCCGCCGGATCAGCCGCCATCGATCATTGAACCTCTGCTGCAGCGTCTGGTCCCTCTCCATTACAAATTACCATCCTGCCGGATCGAATAATGCGATCTTTTCCCGCCAGGCATTTCAATTGCTCCATTCCACAGAGAAGCCTCTGTCAATCGACCCGACACATCTCATTTCATTCGTCGTTCGTCTCTGCATATCGTCTGACGTACCAGAACCAGGTCAGCATCTTCATCAAGAGATACTTCATGAACGTCAAGGAGGGAGGGGGGCGCTCCCACAGGAGAGGACAGTCACCTGCACCTCCTGATCTCAGCCGACCTGGCATTTCTGGTTCCGCAGCCGTTCAATTGATCACCTCGTGATCAACTCGAACCGAGAGTGTGCGGGAATATGCGTCGGCACTTCCTTGTGAACAATTCAGCATCAAACGGTTTCACAAGATATTCTTTGGCTCCCAAATTCATCGCCTCCCGGAGGCGCTTAATCTGGCCTGGTGTTGCCGTGACAAGAACCGGGATCTCCGGATGACGTTCCCGCATTTCCTGCAAGATCGCCATCCCCCCAAGCACCGGCATGTCGAGTTCCAGCACGAGTCCGTCGAAGGGTGCCCGGGCCTTTTCATGCGCGATTCGCACAAGACCAGAGATCCCACTATCCTCTTTCGCAACAGAAAACCCGAGTTTGAGCAGATGTTCACAGACAATGTCCCTCGCCCTATCGTCGTGATCGATAACCAGAATACGTCGGGGTATGGACTCCTGCTCCTTGGTGTAGGACATTCCTTCTGTTGACGATCCTTTCAGAACGAGAGCGGCAAGTCTCACCTGTGCCGATCCCTCCTTTTTACATATCTGTTGGTCGATCTTATTCGGTTCGAGATGCGGCCCTCACATCTGCCTCTCAACGGCCGCACCGGGCGCAGAATGATTCGAATCGCTCAGCCTGATGGAAAGAATGTTGGATCCAGAATGGGCTCCGCAGACCACGACGCGGCGCCACCCCAAGAACGCGGCGGAATAGGCCTCTGATTCGAGATCCACATATGTGTCCTGCACCATCTCTCACATCGAGGGCATCCCATTTGTCGCGCCTCTCATTGACAGTGCGTACGCCGCAACCCCACTTCATTTAACAGCGATCTGTCGGCCCAAGATAGGTCCCCCATTTATTCGGCGCGTATCAGGCGGATCTTCGGTGACTTCAATGGAGGCCGCGCACCCATGCGGTCTTCAATGAGAATCATTATTTGCCGGTCAGCCCGCTGACTGCGATCCAGCACTCGCAAAGCCCGCAAGTGAAATGCCCCCTGTTTTGTTCTGACAGTTTTCCGGGCTTCGCTTTCATCGGAATGAAAGCATGACTCCCCGGCGTCCCGCTCCCTGATTTGAGTCCCCAGTTTGATAATTTCGAGACGAAGGTCTTGTCTGTGCGACAGAACCGCATTCCCGTTCCCTGCTCGCTCCATGTAATTGCGTGCCTGATCATTTGCATAGCGCAATTTCAACGTTTCACCAAACATGACGACACCCACGTCGGTGATGTTGCCCAAGCTGTACGGTTTTGGTCCCGCGCTTGACGACATCGTCACCTCACGGCATCGGAATCACACGAACTAACGATACGCGTAGAGAACACATAAGACGAACCCTCTTGGCATGACATTCGGCTTCTTCTCCATCGGGTTGCTTGAGTACCTGTCTTTATGTGATCGATGGAGCAGGGGTAATCCACCCTCCCAACCCCTGTCCGGGATGCCCGTAGGTCAGGAGCTGGCGGTAAAAGACCGCGCATTCTTCACAGTAGGTATCGGACATGACGACCTCGGGCAGCCTGATGTGATAACGGTGCAGGAGCCCTGGCAGTTCGTCCCATTCAGATGCGGCACGCGCGGATGATTCAGCCGGGCGTGTCCGGCGACACAGTAAACAACGTACCGCGTGAAAGTCCGTAGCAGACATTGATATAGCCACTTCATCAGGCCTCATGTCACAGTACTCCTTTTCCCATGAATCAACATATTCCCACGTTGTCACGCCATGGCCCACGGGTTCTTCGGGTGTCGAGTAAGGAAGAACAGTGCGGAGAATGGCATTAAACGTATTCCGCAAATCGACTGTCTTTCCCTTTGATACAAAGGCGCAGGCGCCCGATGCAAAGGCGCCTGCGACATGTTCGGAGTCGTCATGACCACTCATGAGAATAATTTTCGTGTGAGGGAGCAGCTCCCTTAATTGACGTGCTGCCTCAAATCCATTGACGATAGGCATGTCGATATCCGATATGACGACATCCGGCCTGAGCTCCGCAGCAGCGGTGAGGAGAGCCCTCCCGTCTTGGACCGTTCCTACAATCTGACTTCTGTCCGACAAGAGACAGGCGAGCAATTGCAGCAGGTCGGAATTGTCGTCCGCCAGAAGAAGCCGTATTTTCTTCATCTCCTTAGTTCCCACTGGTCGCAATCCAAATCATTCGGCAGGTTTCACCCTAGCGCCCAAACCTACATTCATTCCTTTTATAAGATGAGAAGAAAGAGAAGCCTACTAGGGTTCTCCCCAGGATAATGAGGCAATATCCCTGGGAAAATTCACCTGGGTGGTTGAGTGAGTGTGAGAAGGGAGAGACGGTTAGTCTGATGCGATGATGCCGTGAACGAGGGCATACTTTGTTAGCTCCGCCGTCGTATGGAGATTGAGTTGGGTCATGATCTGTGATTTATGAAACTCGACTGTTTTCGGTGAGATGTTGAGAGTCGACGCGATCTCCTTGACCGTCATTCCCTCTGCCACGAGCTGCAACACTTCTCGTTGGCGCGACGTCAAGAGCTCGTCTTTCAATACCGCAGGCTTTCCCCCGGTTATCACCGACTTCACCAGACTTTTTGCGATCAAAGGGGTGACATAGCACTGTCCGTCCAAGGCTGATTGAATGGCTTGAAGTAGTTCTGAGCCGGCGGATCGTTTAAGGAGATACCCGGAGGCACCGGCCTTGAAGGCTTCATTCACATAGGCCGGATCTGCGTGCATCGTCACGAAGATGAGCTTAATGCGAGGGAGAATCTTCTTCAACTGCCGAGCAGCATCAATTCCATTGAGCTGCGGCATCGAGATATCGAGCGTGACGATGTCAGGTTGAAGTTCCCGGGCCTTTCGAAGCAGCGTGCGGCCATCCTCGGCCACATCGACAATCTCATACCGGTCCTCTAACAGCTTCCGGAATCCGTCCAACACCAGTGTATGGTCATCAGCTAAGAGCACCCGAGGTCTGCTCATTCACTCACCTCCAAAATGGGCACCATCACCTGAACCTTCGTGCCTTTCTCCGCTGCGGAGATAATTTGCAAGGTCCCGTGAACCAAAGCAACCCGCTCTTTCATGCTGAGCAACCCCAGTCCATGCCTGGTATTCTGAGAGGGTTCGGAAACAAATCCCACCCCATCATCCGTAATCGTGACCGTCAGCCCTGATTGCGACCGGCTCAACTCCACATCCACTCGTGACGCGCGCGCATGGCGAACCACATTGTTAAGACTTTCCTGGGCCACACGATAGAGGCAGGTCGCAATCTCCTGGGGGACGACTTCAGGAATATCCTTGTGCCCAAAGTTCCCTCGAACATTGCTTCGAGCCGCAAAATCATCCACCAAACGCTGTAGGGCGATCGGAAGGCCAAGGTCATCGAGAATAGAAGGATGAAACTGGTAGGCCAGATGACGCACATCCTCAGACAACTCCACAACCCGGTCTTGTATCGCGCGGACGGCTCGGCCCACAGGGAGTGGGGACGAGGTGAGCTGACGTTCTACCGCTTCGATTTCCATGACAAGAAGCGCGAGCCGTTGGTTGATATCATCGTGGAGATCACGCGAGATACGACGCCGCTCTTCCTCCTGCACACGCAACAGCTGGGACGCCAGCTGTTGCAGTTCTTGCCGGCTGGATTCGAGCGACTGCTCTGTCTGCATCCGTTCAGCCACTTCAGCCACCAATGATTCGTTGACGGAAGCCAGCTCTTTGGTGCGGACCTGCACCCGCATGTCCAAGGCTTCATTGAGCCGTTGCAACTCCTCTTCGTGCTTGCGTCGTTGGAAGAAGTACCAGACCGGCATCCATATCACGACTCCGCTCAAAACGTGGTTGACCAGCGGGATCCAAAGAGGGATGTCATATGAGCGCGGACTCCAGATTCCTCCCATGGCCGTCAATATGGTCACCACGGCCGCGACGATAACAGGAAACCAGCGGTGAGGAGAGAACAATGCGAGAAGAACCGGGACGATATAGAGCACATGAGTGGCCATCGCCAACGGCGTGTGAAGATCCAAGAAAAAAAGAACGACCGCCGATGTCGCGACGCCAGCAGCGATGAATCGTTGTCGAGTCTCTGTGTTCATGGGCCAACCCATTTGAATTATCTTCCCGGAACGGCACCGATTCAAGATCAGGACGCGCGCAAAAACAGTCCAGTCGGTTCGGCGCAGGACAGATCCTATGATTGAACCGCTCAACGAACGAAGCCAGCAGGATGCTCAAAAAGGCCGTCCAACAAGGCCGCAGCAAGCGAAGAGTTGAGGCGTACGCTTCGGTACGTTGAGTCTCTGAGCGCGGCGAGAACGAAGTTGGCGGACTTTTTCAGCATCCTGTTACAGGAGTCCCCGCTTTTTCAGGTAGTCTTTGTCGATGACGGGAGAGGGTTTTGGGGGAAGCTGTCCCCGCTCCTGCAGCAGGCGTTCGACGTATTTCCCGATCAGGTCTGATTCGAGATTGACCTGCTCGCCGACTAGCTTAAGGCCCAGGGTGGTGACCTTCGCGGTGTGAGGAATGATGGAAACAGAGAAGCCTCGATCTGTCACCTGGTTGATTGTCAGGCTGATACCGTCAACGGTGACGGACCCTTTCGCAATGCAGTGGTGCAGGATTCCCGGCGGGGCCTCAATCGTGAAGAGAATGGCATTCCCATCCTGTTGGCGGTGGCGAACCGTCCCGACACCGTCGACATGACCTGTCACGAGATGCCCGCCGAGCCGTTCGTTGAGCTTCATTGCCCGTTCCAGATTGAGCGGCGAGCCGGCGATGAGCTGTCCAAGCGTGGTCACAGACAGCGTTTCGGGAGAGACCTCCACGGAAAAGTTCTGCTCAGCTTTGCTCACTACGGTCAGACAGGCTCCATTGACACTGACGCTGTCCCCTACTTTGAGGTCGCCCATTACAGCCGAGGCCAGGATCGTCATCCTTGTTCCGGTGAGGGTCTTGTCCATTGAAATGATGGCGCCTAGTTCCTCGACGATGCCTGTGAACATTACTCTTTCCTCATGATCTGCTTCACGACATAGACAAACATCACGAGCAGCACGATCACGCCGACGCCGGCCAGTGCGCCAATGACAATATTCTCTGTGGCAACGTTGTTCATCAACGGCCCATTATAGCACCGAGGTTACATTCGCCTCATTGTCATCCAGAACACTGTCGCCGCCAATAGCTGCAGGCTTGCGATGATGGCAAACGCGTTGGCATAGTTCAGGTGCGCAATCAGGATCCCTGCCACGAGCGGCCCGCTTGCATGGCCGATGTCTCCGATCGTTCCCTGCATTCCCATCCCAGCCCCGAGCGTCTTGAACTCGGAACTATCCGCGACCAGCGCGGACGACGACGATGAGACGACTGCTTCGCCGAATCCGAAGCCGGCCGAGAGCAGTAGCAACAGCCACAGCATCGATACCTGAGGGATACAGACGAAGGTCGCCGCGCAGATGACGAGGCCGATGACGATGAGCGGCTGACGCCCTATGCGATCAGACACTCGGCCCATAATCGGCTTGGAGACGAGCGATGTGAGGGCCTGGATCGTAAACAGCAGCCCGACTTCCCCCGGATTCAATCCCGCCGAGACTCCATAGAGCGGAAGAAATGCCATCAAGGCGCCGTTTGCAATCATCTTGGCTGCGTCGGTCGAGCTGGTAACAAGAACCTTTCGATTCTTGGCTACTACCCTGAAACCCTTCCATATCTCCGTCAACAGCGGGGCCATCCCCTTCTCCTGAATCCGTGGGGGAGGCGGTGTGAGGTGCAGGCTATAGAAGATGGCAATGGCGATGCAGCCGAATACTCCAGCCGTCACGAAGGTTGCGGGAAATCCCGACGCATAGATCAGATAGCCTCCGATGAATGGCCCGAGCAACGCACCGGATTGCGTCGAAGCCGTATAGGTGCCGAGCGCGGCACCGCGCCGTTCTCGATAGAGGTCGGCCACGGTCGCCAGCGCACTCGGTGCAAAAATGGCGGTGGCCAGGCCATGGAAGAAGCGTAAGGCGGTCAGTGTATTGAGATCTGTCACCCAGGGGTACAAAAACGGCGGGATTCCGAACGCGATAACGCCGATCTGCAACAGGTACCGGCGACCGTAGATATCTGACAGCGCGCCAGACGGCAGCTTGAGGAACACCCCGGTGAGCGTGGAGACCGACACGATCAGTCCGATGCGCTCAGGGCTGGCCCCGAGCGATTCTGCAAACAGCGCCAATGCCGGCATCCGGACCATGTTGTAGCTGATAAAACAGAACACGCCGACGGTGCAGAGCAACGTGAAGCTACGTGACGTTGTCATGGTGAAGTCGTCTTGGGGTGGGTTGCGCCGCCGGAATGCGTGAAATTCTCCATCGCCCGTTTCAAGAAGGCCACCTCGTCGGAGGACAACCCGGGAGGCTTCGTAGCCTCGGACACTACTCGATCGGACTGTTGCCGCATGACATGACTCAAGTGGTTGACGGTATCGACCCCCTTCGTCAGCTTCTGCATCATAGCGTTTCCGGTGAGGGGGCGAAGAAGAGAGACAAATCCCGCCAACAGACGGTTGTCTAATTTCGTGTAGGAGACCACTGTGCTGTCCATTGCCTCGACTCCGTTCGAGTCTTTGACCGGATGCATCCTGAGGAGCACCACGGCCTTCCCGGTGATGTGAGGAAGGAACCGGCTGTCATGAGATCCTTCCAGATAGTAGACCCGGGTGGTGTGATCCTGATAGACGAGTTCAGCGGTTCCCTCTGTCCCTTCGTCATCGTTCCCCCAATAGCGACCAGGGCCTCGCATCTCTGCCCGATACGAACCAAGATTGAGACGATTGACGAGGGTGGCAGTCATGGGCGGCCGATCTAACAGGTAAAAATAGACCGCTCAGGCAAGGGCGTTCGCAACGGCCCAAGCTTGTTCGCCGTTGTGTACTGACTGATGATTGGTTGCAGCCGACAAGCCCAGTGCGCCCCAATCTGTTCAACTGGGAAAGCCACCCCCGCATGTTGAGAAGACAGTACACAGGCTTCCGACCGAGCCAGACTGGGGGAATACACAGTCGTACTCAGCCCGATCACGACGATCAACAAGAGCGAACCAGCCCTGGGCTCACACAACCATCCAGGAATCATGACGGCTGCTTTCGAACCTGGAGGACGATATGGACCGGAAAGAGTTGTCGGGAATCGTGGCGGAGGCGCGCTTCCCGCAGCAGAGTCTCAAGCGACGGTGTCACGGAACCTTCGAATGACATCTGCCCATTGGTGCGCACGACAAGCGGTTTGGAAAAGTCGATGAGCTGTTCATTCAGGAAAAGGCTGTAGCGTTGGACCCGATCACTTCGGACTTCAATGCGATTCGGAGCCACAATGGAGGCGTCCAGCCTCGCGTATTCCCGGCGTTTGATCCGGTCGTCTCGCTTGCTGACTAGATCGTCGGAGAATGCGGCGATGGGATCGGTGGCGTCGATGCGCACCCATCCAAACGGTTGAAAGTGACTCGCTTCTCGCACCACCGTCATGCTCGTCGGCAAGAGATTGCGCCGTTGAGCGTTGAACCAGGCTATCAGCTCAGGCAATTCCTCCCTGGGAAAATAGTGCCCGCCAGCCATAGGATGCTCGCGATCGTGTTCCCGATAGACAAAGGGATAGCCCAGCCTCGTCAATTCTTTGGTAATTGTGCGGCTGAGTTCCACCGGCATCACCTGATCCTTGGCTCCATGAATGATATAGATCGGTGTGGACCGCAGATTGGCCAGAAACGGCATCAGCACGTTGTCGAGGCCACTGGCCATGGGCGCAATGCCGGCAAACAGGGGCGCATGATGCATGCCGATCACCCAGGCGCCAATCCCTCCATTGGACATGCCGGTGAGAAAGATCCGGTCCGGGTCGATGTGGTAGCGTCGTTGCGTGGAACGAATCGTCTCCAGCACCAGCTCCTCCGCACTTCTCGTAAACCAAGCGCCCATCGGAACAGTCGGACAGGCCAAGACATAATCCTCTCCCAATCGAGCCTGCCAGCGCTCCAGGTAGGCCTCACCGGTAAATCCCGCGCCATGTAGACAGACCACCAGTCCATAGCTCTTCGCCGGCTGGTAGGTCAGGGGGACGGAGAGCGCCAAGTGATAGGCACGTCCCTGCACATCGACCCTCTCGCCTGGAATGGTTCCGGTCGGCTGTGGGGTATAGTCCCGGTCGGTTTGGATGATACGTATCACCTGATCGATCGTCACATTGGGATCGGACAGTATTCCCTGAAGGGTACGAGCTGCCTCGTCCGTATCCGTGCTATCCAAATAGCGGAACACCTGCGTCTTTATCTCAGGAGACGAGGCTATCGTAGTCGCCTCCATTTCGTGATCTGCAATACCTATAAGCATCGCGATAAGGACGCCAGAGAGGAGCCTGCGTTTCACAGATCTCCTTCCACAACCAAATCGTTCCCGATATGACGAACCGTGACATGGCACAATGTCAGGGCCTGGGCCAAACGCTTCGGGCTGCGGTCGCCGATCACAGCCTTGGCATCCTGTCCTCCCATGAGAGTAGGAGCGAGATACAGCACGACGTGGTTGACGAGTTTTTCGCGTAACGCTGCGGCATTGACGGTACTGCCTCCCTCGATGAGTACGGAAGTGATCCCACGCTTGCCTAACAGTGTCATGAGCGCCGGGAGCGAGACACGCCTATTCTTCAGTGGGAGGGAGACCACTTCCACCCCTGCCAGTGCAAACGGACGGAGACGTGAATGGGATGCACGACTCGTGGTCGCGATCAACGTCTTCGCTCGATTCTGCTTGGCACAGATTGTCGCCGTCGATGGCGTCCTGAGTCGGCTGTCGAGCACGACACGCAAAGGTTGCCGTGGCGCCAGCTTGAGCGGACGATCGGACAGCCGAGCTGTCAGCGTAGGATTATCCTTGAGCACGGTACCGACTCCGACCATCACTGCATCCACCTGGCTTCGGAGCCGGTGCGCGGCTTGTCGCGCGAGCGGGCCCGTAATCCATTGAGACTCCCCCTTCGCAGTGGCCACCTTTCCATCCAATGTCATCCCGGCTTTCAGGATCACATAGGGACGACCGGTCGTCATCCAATGGAGATACGCGCGATTCAGCTCGACTGCTTCCTCTTGTGCAACCGCTGTCGTCACCGTGATCCCGGCCCGGCGCAAGGCCCCAATCCCTCGTCCTTTGACCGAGGGATTGGGGTCAGCCATCGCGATCACCACCTGCCGAACGCCGGATCGTAGTACGGCAGGGACGCAGGGGGGAGTTCGTTTCAGGAGGTGGCAACAGGGTTCGAGCGTGACATAGAGAGTCGCGCCGTTGGCGCGCGGCCCCGCTTGGTTGAGCGCAAGAATTTCTGCGTGGGGTTTCCCCGGACCGTGGTGATACCCACGGCCGACGATGCGGCCGTTCTTGACCACGAGGGCCCCGACCATGGGATTCGGGCTGGCCTGAGCCCGGCCCTTCGCCGCGAGACGAAGCGCCAGGATCATGAAGTGGAGATGCGATGCGGTAGCGGTCACCGTTTCTTGCGCGTGATGCGCGATCGGCTGCGAGGCCGCTGAGCCGACTTCGTCTTTGTGGTCTTTGACGTTTTCGCCGTCACCTTCTTCGTCGTCGCACGCGCCCCTGAAACCTTGCGTACGGGAAGGGAACTGCTCGATCCGACTTCGGCCAACGCCGCATGGGCCGCCGCAAGCCGCGCAATGGCAACGCGGTAGGGCGAGCAGCTCACATAGTCCAACCCAAGTTCATGGCAGAACTCGACGGAGCTGGGATCGCCGCCGTGCTCACCGCAGATGCCGAGCTTGATCCCGGGACGGGTTTTCCGGCCGCCTGCGATAGCTTGCCGCATCAAGGCCCCCACTCCCTCTCGATCGAGCACCGCGAAGGGATCGGCTTCCATGATGTTGGCGGTTCGATAAAAATCGATGAACTTCGCCGCATCGTCGCGGGAGAAACCGAACGTGGTCTGAGTGAGGTCGTTCGTTCCGAATGAAAAGAACTCCGCCTCTGTCGCGATGCGATCCGCCGTCACGGCGGCACGCGGAAGTTCGATCATCGTGCCGACGAGATAGGAGAACTTCACGTTGTACCGCTTCATCGTTTCCTGCGCGACTTCGCGGATCAGATCCTTTTGCGCCTTCATTTCAGAAACCATCCCGACTAGAGGGATCATGATCTCCGGGACGATCTTCTTCCCTTCCTTCGCCAGCTCGCACGCGGCCTCCATGATGGCCCGTGCCTGCATGCGGGTAATCTCCGGCATCGTAATCCCGAGCCGGCATCCACGTAACCCGAGCATGGGATTGAACTCGTGGAGTTCCTCGACGCGGGCCAGCAACCGACGCTTTTCTTCGAGCCTGGCTGCATCGCGCCCCGTCAGTTCCAGCTGAGCAATCTCCACCATCAAATCTTCACGCTTCGGCAAAAATTCGTGCAACGGCGGATCGAGCAGCCGAATGGTGACCGGAAAGCCTGCCATCTCGCGATAGAGCCCGATAAAATCCTGCTTTTGGAGCGGCAGGAGCAGATCGAGAAATTTTTCCCGCTCCTCTTTGGTCCGCGCCAGGATCATCTTCTGCATAATCGGGATGCGATCCTCGGCGAAGAACATATGCTCGGTCCGACAGAGTCCGATCCCTTCCGCACCGAAGCCACGCGCGATTTTGGCTTGGTCCGGCACGTCCGCATTGGCGCGGACGTGAAGCTTCCGCACTCCATCGGCCCATGACAGAATCAATGCGAAGCGCTGGTACTTGTCCGACTTCTTCGCATCCAGCTTGCCCTGGATGACTTGAATGATTTCAGATTCGACGACAGGGAGGTCCCCCTCATACACATTGCCGGTCGAACCGTTGATCGAAAGATAGTCCCCTTCGCGGAACACTTTGGCCCCGATGCGAACGGACTGGCTGTCCAGCACTTCCACCGCATCGCAACCGGCCACGCAGACCTTGCCCATTTGCCGGGCGACCACCGCCGCATGAGATGTCATCCCACCCCGCGCCGTCAAAAATCCTGCCGCCGCGTTCATCCCGTGAATATCGTCCGGACTTGTCTCCTGGCGAACCAACACCACCCTGGTGCCAGCCGCCTTCATTGTGACGGCCCGATCGGGAGTGAGGGCAATCTTGCCGGCTGCCGCGCCGGGACCGGCGGGGAGCCCTTTCCCCAGCGGATTGGATCTCGACTCTTCTTTCGTATCGAAAATCGGATAGAGGTATTGTGCCAATTGCTCGGGCCCGATACGCTGCACCGCTTCCTGCTTCGAAATGAGGCCTTCCCTGACCATATCAACCGCGATCTTCACGGCGGCAAGGCCGGTCCGCTTTCCGACCCGGGTTTGCAGCATGAAGAGCTTGCCTTCTTGGATTGTGAACTCCAAATCGAGCATATCCCGGTAATGTTTTTCGAGCTTCTTGTAGGTGTGCTCCAACTCCTTATACGCATCGGGCACATTCTTCGCGAGCGCAGTCACCGGAAGCGGAGTCCTGATGCCCGCCACGACATCCTCGCCTTGGGCGTTCATCAGGCACTCGCCGAAAAAGTTCTTGTCGCCGGAGGCAGGATCGCGTGTGAACGCCACACCGGTGCCGCTCGTTTCCCCCATGTTCCCGAATACCATCGCCACAACATTGATCGCCGTGCCCCACGAGTCGGGAATTCCATAGAGGCGCCGATAGGTCACGGCCCGCGCGCCGAACCAGGACGAAAAAACGGCATTGACGGCCAAGCGAAGCTGTTCGAGCGGTTCGTCGGGGAACTCTTTCTTGGTCTCTTCCCTGATGAGCGCCTTGAAACTGGCGACCAATTCGCGGAGATGCCGTGCATCGAGATGGGTCTCATGCGCGACCCCCACTTCGGCCTTCTTCTGCTTGAGGATCGCTTCGAAATGTTCGCGTGGCACGCCCATGACGATACTGCCGTACATAGACACAAAACGCCGGTAGCTGTCCTGTGCAAACCGATCGTTGCGTGTTTTTGCGGCCAGCCCCTCGACCGTCTTGGTCGTCAGACCGACATTCAGGACCGTGTCCATCATGCCTGGCATCGAGGCCCGGGCGCCGGATCGGACGGAGACCAACAACGGCTGCTCAGGATCGCCGAACCCTATGCCCATCGACCGCTCGATCCGCTTGAGCGATTTCAGCGCGGCATCCCACATGCCGGGAGGATACTGTTTCCCGTTCTTGTAATATTCGACACAGGCCTCGGTGGAAATCGTGAAGCCGGGCGGAACGGAGATGCCGAGATTCGTCATTTCGGCAAGCCCGGCGCCCTTCCCGCCGAGAAGCTCTTTCATGTTGGAGGTCCCTTCGGCCAAGCCGTCACCAAAGTAGTACACGTATTTCTTTGCCACGCTGCTCTCTCCTTCGCGTTGAGTTCAGTTCATTGGACGAGTGACGCCCCATGGCCGGCGGCGGTTTCGAGACGCAGCCGATACCGGCTGACCAGATACCATTTCACCACCAGCCCGAACGCAATGACTGCCACGACAAACAGCACCAATACAAGCAACCGATAGTCGGCGTGAATCCCCCGATCCACATAATACTGCCCACCCGGTCCTTGTCGAAGCTTTATTTCCGGTTGAATCTGATGAGTCTTGCCGGACGGATCGGATAGATTGATCCATTCCGAGCAGAGACGCACCGGTTCCGACGCTCCGGTGACGGACCGCCAACCGAGCCGCAGACAAATATCCTGCTTGGAATTGAACACATCGGGAGTCGTTGCCAGCTCATCGAGGTTTATCCCACTGGCCCACAACCCGACCAGAACGATCGTGTTGCAGAGAACCATCATGACAAGAGACACGACCCTGGCGAATCGTCGAACCAGCGCCTTGCGTGATTCGGTATCACTAATCGCTGTGGTCTCGACATCCATGGAAGGATGTTGTGCCATGGTTACATATCCTGCCTAACTCCCTTGTACCACAATCTGTGAAAAGTCCGCGAATAACAAGAACAACTCATCGATATCTTTTAGCAACGAAAGCCGATTAATGCGGATAGAGGGCTCATCCGCATTCACCATGACAGCAGCAAAGAAATCATCAATGGCGGGTTTCATGCTAACAAATGCTTCTAACGCTTTTGAGTATTTTCGTACAGCGATCAGATGTCTGACTAATTGATCGTTTTTCTCCCAAGCCTCGCGCAGCTTTGTCTCAGATGGATGCTGAAAGAGTGCCGGGTTCACCGGTTGGAATACCACCCGATCTTTTTCTTTTTCCACTAGTCTATGTGCCCGCTTGAAACCGATGATCAAGGGATCAAATTCCGGCTTCGCGGTCACGGATTCAAGCGCTTTCATACGCTCCAGCAACTCTTTGAACGAAAGTGCATGCGTGTTCGTCGGAGTGAGAACCGCATCAATCACGTCATTCCGCGTGATACCTCCCGCCGTGCCAGCGTAATAACGGAGCCGCTCCACGATGAAGTCGAACGGCCCTTGAGCGATGCCGAGTTGCACCTTCTCGATGTTACTTTCGGCGAGAATCTCCTCCGCCTTATCAAGAGCCGGTTCAAGTTTCAGGGATAGATCGCCCTCCACAAGGATGCGCACAATGGACAACGCATCCCGCCTCAACGCGTAGGGATCTTCTGATCCTTTCGGCACGATACCGACGCGGAAGAAACCCGCAATCTTATCCAGCCTGTCAGCAAATGATAGGAGTTTACCCTCCAAAGATTGAGGTATCGGACCTTCCATGCCACGCGGCAAATACCGTTCGACAATGGCGGTGGCTACTTTTGGATCTTCGCCATCATGCCTTGCGTATTCGCCACCCATTATACCTTGGAGATTTGGGAATTCCCCAACGACCGCAGTTACGATGTCGTTGTTGGCCAATCCAGCCGCGCGACTGGAGATATAGACAAATCTGCTATCCCCGAGTTGCTTGGCGAAGAATTCGTCCAAGTCCTGCGTACGTTTGGTCTTGTCATTCAGTGTGCCGAGCTTTTGATGAAAAATTATTCCGTTTAGCTTTACAGTCCTTTCTTCCAGCTTAACTTTTCGGTCTTCGTCAAAAAAGAACTTCGCATCGGCCAGACGCGCGGCCAGGACCCGCTCGTTGCCTTCGCGAATCAATCCCATATCTTTAGCCCGATTGTTCGTCACCGCAATGAAATGGGGAACGAGCTGCCCCGTCTCTTTGTGCATCAAGGAGAAAAACCCCTGATGTTCTTTCATGGAGGTGATCAAAATCTCTTGCGGCACCTCCAAATAGGCCGGCTTGAAAGATCCGATAATGGCGTTGGGGCATTCGGTCGTATAGACCGCCTGATCCAGCAAGTCTCCGTCCACATTCAAGGTAAAGCCGGCTTTCTTGCACAAGGTCGCAATCTGTTCTTCGATCATGTGGCGGCGGCGCTGCGGATCCGGCGTAACCCCCTGACGTTCCAGCCCCTTCAGATAGGACTCGTAGTCTCGGACTACGATCCCCTCCGAACTCCCCAATACGCGATGGCCTTCCGTCCGGTTCCCGGCGGTAATCCCCGCGGTTTCGATCGGAAGCGTGGCCCCTCCGTACAGCGCCACCAACCACCGCACCGGTCGAGCGAATCGAACACCGGTACTATTCCACTTCATCGCTTTCGGAAAAGAGAGTTTCGCGATCAACTGCGGGAGGAGTTCTTTCAAGACCACGTTGGCGGGCCGCCCCTGTTCCTGCTTCACCGCAAAGAGATACTCCCCCTTCGGTGTCTGACGAATCTGAAGGTCTTGGACGGCGACTCCTTGCCCTGCGGCAAATCCGATCGCCGCTCTGGTCGGCTGGCCGGCCTGATCGTATGCCACCGCTTTGGAAGGTCCCATCGCTTCCTTGACCATAGAGGTTTGCTGGGTCGCAAGGCCCTCCACCACCAGGGTTAATCGTCGTGGAGTTCCCAGCGTGCGGGAGGATTGAAACGCCAGACGTTGGTCGTTCAACAGCTGCTCAGCCGAATCTTTGAGGACAGCCAGGGCGGGAGCGATGAACTGGTAGGGCAGTTCTTCGACGCCGATCTCGAGCAACAACTCGGCAGCGGTCACTAGGAAAGGACGTTTCCCTTTCTTCGCAGGAGGAGCGGCACGACGAGGCTTCTGGGTCTTTGTCATGGATCCTTCTGTAGGTCTATGAGCGGCGGGGCACAGCGCTGGAACGCGGACCGGATAATTTCGCACCATCACGTCCCGTCCCGCGATTGAGCAGCGGATGCCCCATCGCCGCCCGCTCTTCGATGTAGCGTTCGGCACATTGGCGTGCGAGGGCGCGAACCCTGGCGATATAGCCCGTGCGCTCCGCCACGCTGATCGCCCCGCGGGCATCGAGCAGATTGAAGAGATGCGAAGACTTGATACAGAATTCGTAGGCCGGGAGCGTCAACCGCTTGTCGCGATTCGCCAGCAGCCGCTTGCATTCTCCTTCGAACGATTGAAAGGTGGCCTTGAGCATCGCCACATCGCCTTCTTCGAAATTGTAGGTGGAGAATTGGACTTCGGTTTCGAGATGAATGTCTCCATATGTGACTGACTCGTTCCAGGCGAGGTCAAAGACGTTATTCACTTGTTGCAGATACATCGCGATGCGTTCAGTCCCGTACGTGATTTCGACGGTAATGGGATTCAGCTCGATTCCGCCGATTTCTTGGAAGTAGGTAAACTGGGTGATCTCCATCCCATCGAGACGCACCTCCCAGCCCAGACCCCAGGCACCCAGCGTGGGGGACTCCCAGTCGTCTTGCATGAACCGGATGTCGTGCTGCTTCGGGTTAATCCCCAATTGGGCCAGACTCTCCAAATACAACGCTTGAATGTTGTCCGGCGCCGGCTTCAGCACGACCTGATACTGATAGTAGTGCTGCATGCGATTTGGATTCTCGCCGTATCGTCCATCCGTAGGACGCCGGCATGGTTGGGGATAGGCCGCTCGCCAGGGCTCCGGGCCAAGGGACCTGAGGAACGTGGCTGGATGAAAGGTGCCGGCCCCCATCTCCAGATCATAGGGTTGATGAATGACGCAGCCTTGCTCGCCCCAGTAGTGATGCAGCGTGAGAATGAGATCCTGGAAGGTCACAATCGGCCCTGTTGAGATGGTGGAATTGTTGCGTTAGCGTCCCGGAGCGAGGGAAGAAACTAACAGGAACGCGCGGAAGCTGTCAAGCAACAATCCCTCTATGATCAAGGAGTTGCATCGAAATTCCCCTATCAATTTTGCGGTCGATCTTGCCACATGATTAGAATCCCCATCGGTTCTCCTCTGCTCATCTACTCTTGACGTAATCCTCAGCGGTGTTCTATTGTCCCAGTACTTGATTAATTCACTCGGGATTCAGCGGATGTTTAAATGAAGCTCTCAAAAAAAAGCGAATACGGACTTCGCGCGCTGCTGGAACTCACACTCTTCTATGGCAAAGCGACTCTACAGCGCCACCAGATTGCAACACGCCAACATATCCCCCTGGAGTTCCTGGAGCAGATTCTTCTTGCGCTGAAACGCGCCGGATTGCTCGCGAGCCGCCGTGGCATGAAGGGCGGTTATACGCTGATCAAGTCGCCCGACGAGATCACTTTGGGCCAAGTGATCCGCATCCTGGATGGACCGCTCGCGCCTATTTCCTGTGTGAGCAAAACCGCCTATCAAAAGTGCAGCGACTGTCCCTATGTAACGAAGCCCTACTGTCCGTTGCAAGACGCGATGGGTGAGGTTCGAAATGCCATCGCCAATATATTGGACCATTACACGCTGAGCCAGTTTGCCACAGCAAAGCCGGCGAAGCGTGTGAGCTGACCCGGCTATCATCGTCCGATCGGAGGAGCGGCATCATGATTGTCTCATACTTGTTTCCTATACTGCTGGCGTGGGTTGCGTTCTCCGGCTCCGTCATGGCCGGAGAAAGCAAGGAATTGACGCTGGCTGTTTATAGTGTGCCGAAGGAGGCCTATGAACGCACGATCATTCCTGCATTCCAGCGGTCCTGGAAACAACGGACGGGGCAAGAGGTTCGTATCCGGACTTCATACGGAGCGTCCGGTGCCCAGGCCAGAGCGATCATCGGCGGGTTCGACGCCGACGTGGCAGCGCTCTCACTGGAGGGTGATCTCGATCAGATCGCCAAAGCGGGATTGATTTCCCATGACTGGCGGACGGGACCGCACAAGGGGATGGTCTCCGCCTCCGTCGTCGCACTCGGAGTGCGGGAGGGAAACCCCAAGGGGATCAAGGTCTGGGAAGACCTCGCCAGGCCAGGCGTCGAGGTCTTATATCCCAATCCCAAGACCTCTGGCGGAGCGATGTGGGATGTGATCGCGATCTATGGAGCCGGGCTAAAACTGGCCGAGCAGCAGGCAGGAGCCGGAAAGAAACCAAGTGCCGAATCGGCGGAAATCGTTGCCGCCGGATTGTTGAAGGGCATCCAGAAGAACGTGAAGGTGATGGACAAGAGCGGACGCGAATCGGTTACGACTTTCGAGCGCGGGGTGGGAGACGTGATCGTCACCTATGAAAACGAGTTGCTCCCCCGGATCAAGAGCCACCGCCCCTATGAAATCATCGTTCCCAATGAGACGGTCTGGATCGAGAATCCTGCGGCCCTCATCGACCGACATGTGGACCGACATCACGTACGCGATGTCGCCGAGGCATTCGTCTCCTTCCTCCATGGCGAAGAGGCTCAGGCTGCCTTCGCTGAACTGGGGTTCCGACCGATCGGTCAGCCTGCTTCACAGGCATCGACTCGCACATCGCTTCCCCTCCCAAACCGGCTCTTTACCATTGCCGACCTGGGGGGATGGGACACGATCAGTGCCAAGCTGTTTGGCCCGCGCGGGGCCTGGACGACCATCGTCGAAGACCTCGCGCGCGGAAAATAAACGGCGGATAAACCATGACCACCCACACGTTGCTTCAGCTCGCTCTCCGGTCCGCTGCTGTCGGCTACGTATCCCTGCTTATTCTGCTTCCACTCGCTGCGATCGCCCATCAGTCGTTTGTCGGGGGAATCGACCATTTCATTCAAGACATCAGCACCCCGCAAGCGTCCTCCGCCCTGGCCCTGACGCTCGAAGCCGCCATCATCACGACGATCATCAATGCGCTCTTCGGCACGCTCTCCGCGATCGTTCTGGTGCGTTATGAATTCCCGGGGAGGTGGTTTCTCAATGCCCTGGTCGATCTACCGTTCGCGATTCCCACCCTGGTGACTGGTTTGATGATCGCAGCCATTTATGGGCCGACCAGTATCCTCGGTCTGTGGCTGCAACAGGGTGGCGTCACCGTGTTGTACAACCAGCCAGGTATCGTCCTGGCGATGCTGTTTGTGACCATGCCATTCACTATCCGTTCGTTGCAGCCGGTGCTGATGGAACTGGAGCGCGAGCAGGAGGAAGCGGCCTTCACCTTGGGAGCGAGCCCTTGGACGACGTTTTGGAAGGTCACGGTGCCGTCCGTGCTGCCGGGACTCTTGACCGGTGTATTTCTGACCTTCGTCCGGGCGCTGGGGGAGTTCGGGTCCATCGTCATTGTCGCCGGTAACATCCCGATGAAGACCCAGGTGGCATCGGTGTATGTGTATGGGGAAATCGAAAGCTACAACCCCCAGGGCGCCACATCGGTCTCTGTCTTCATCCTGCTGATTTCGTTTCTGGTGCTGGTCTTGTTGGAGCGACTAACCAGGCCCCCCGGCGAACGGATGCCGCGGTGGTTTCGATGGTCGAACCGACCCCTAGCCATGATTCGTCCCTCGGAGATCGGATAGCCAGCCATGATGCGCCGCCTGTTCATCGGTTCGGTGTGGCTGTATTTTGCACTTCTCCTGATCGGTCCGATTCTGTATCTCGCCGTGCAGAGTTTCGACGGAGGGATCTCGGCTTTCTGGAACGAGGTGACGAAGCCGGAAGCGCTGCACGGCTTCACGCTCACACTCGAAATTACGGCGATCGTGCTGGTCCTGAATCTGGTCTTCGGCACGATTACCGCTCTGGTCCTTGTGCGGCAAGACTTTGCCGGGCGCACGATGCTGAGCGGGTTGATCGACTTGCCGTTTTCGGTCTCTCCGGTCATCGCAGGGTTCATGCTGATTCTGTTGTTTGGTCCCGACACCATCCTGGGCACTTTTTTCGGCACCCTGGGGGTCAAAGTGCTGTTTGCCATGCCCGCCATGGTGCTGGCGACGCTGTTCGCGACATTCCCGTTCGTCGTCCGCGAGCTGACTCCCCTGTTGCAAACGATTGGAACGGATGCCGAGGAAGCGGCGAGAACATTGGGAGCCAACGAGTGGCAGGTGTTTCTCAAGGTGACGCTCCCCATGCTCCGATGGGGCTTTGTCTATGGTGCGACATTGACGGTGGCCCGGGCCATTGGTGAATTCGGCGCAGTACTCGTCGTATCCGGAAACATTCTGATGTTAACGCAGACCGCAACCCTGCATATTTATCAGAGCTATGTGGACTTCAATTATGTCGGCGCCAACGCCGTCGCCCTGACCCTTCTGGCCGTCTCCTTTGCAATTCTGACCCTGCTTGAAGTCGCGAAAGCCAAAGCTGTGACAACCGTGGCATAAACCCACCAGAAAGGGATTTGCGTGAAGATCGAGGTGCGAGGACTCACGAAGCGATTTGGTTCGGTTCAGGCTGTGTCAGGGGTTTCCTTCACAGTAAAGGAAGGGGAACTCCTCGGCCTTCTCGGACCGAGCGGCAGCGGAAAAACGACTGTGCTCCGTCTGATCGCGGGACTCGAAACACCTTCCGGTGGAGACATCTATATCGACGGGAAACGGGTCAACGATCTATCCGTTCAGGATCGGAATATCGGGTTCGTCTTTCAGCACTATGCACTGTTCAAGCATCTGACCGTGTTTGAGAACATTGCGTTCGGCCTTAAAATCAAGAAATGGAAACCGGCGGAGATCGAGCAACGTGTGGCTGATTTGCTCCGGTTGATGAGCCTCGACGCACTGGAACAACGATATCCCTATCAGCTTTCCGGAGGACAGCGCCAGCGGGTCGCAATTGCCCGGTCCTTGGCTCCCCGGCCGAGTGTGTTGCTCCTCGATGAGCCGTTCGGCGCCGTGGATGCGAAGGTGCGGCAGGAACTGCGTGAGTGGTTGATCCGGCTTCACGATCGCCTCAACGTCACCAGCCTTTTCGTCACGCACGACCAAGAGGAGGCCATGGAAGTCTCCGGACGGATCATTGTCTTCTCAAAAGGCACGCTTGAGCAGATCGGATCCCCTGCCGATGTGTATGAAGAGCCCGCAACAGAATTTGTGGCGCGGTTTATCGGAGCCATGAATATTCTCGAAGGCCAGGTCCTGAATGGCGTGGTAAAAATTGGATCGCTTGAATTTCCTGCTCCCAATATCTCAGACCATGTCCACGTACAAGTTGGATTTCGTCCATACTATGTGAAGGTTTCTGAAAATCCCCAGCGATACCGTCAAGCGGCCACACTACGCCACATTTACTTTCTCGGTGTGGCCTATCGGCTGGAAATCGAGACAGGAGAAGGACTGATTCTCCGATCCCGCATGAACAAAGAAGAGTTTCGCCAGTACCGGTTCGAAGTCGGTCGGCCTGTCTCTTTCGCCGTGACGCACTTTCGCTTCCTTCCCCAACAAGGGATGTCGTTCTCCCCCGCACCTCCCCAACTGTTTGACGCCGGTCCCCTCACCCCGTGATCTTCGGACGGACATCGGTCGCGTCCGGTGAATCGAAAAAATTACCTGCTGTTGAAGAAAGATCGAGCAAGCGAACCTCTCCGTCAAACGTCACCTGTCCAGCGCATAGGCGGATCTAGTCCTACCGCTAAGCTCGTCCCTCTGGGGTTCCATTCCGTTCAACCGCTTGGAGTGGCTCAAACCTGACCATCCCATGTTCTATATTTGAACCATACGCATTCGTGGCATATCCAGAGCCTCAATTCTCCGGCTCATTCATGTGTACTCATTGATGGGGTCGATCCGTCTTGGGTTTGACAAGATCTGTATGTTCCCTCCTTCAGATTTTACGAACCAACCATTTTTAACCAACCAAATAGAGATATAATTATACAATAAAATCAACTACTTAAAATTAATTCATTTGGCACACGCTTTGCTCCTGACCCATTCGTGTTCTTCTTCTTGCCCAGTATCAGCACGAAGTAGACCAAACGTAAATCGAGATAATCGTACATTTTCCACGGAGCACGATATGACCGCTTTGACTGAAAAACGGACCACCGTTATAAAGACTGCTGGCAAACGGCTATATATGACCACTATCGTTGCAGGCCTTCTTCTTATGATGCCATACCTAACCGGCTGCGGAGGAGATGACGGCGGCGGAGATGGAGGGACACCGGCAGCAGCAACAGGAATTAACGCATCTCTCGCATGGCATCCGGTTCAAGACCCTTCAGTCTCGGCCTACTTCGTCCATTATGGGCGGCAATCACCAGGTCAATCAGGTAGTTGTGCCTACGAAAATTCTATGTACGTTTCCTCCCCGTCAGCCACGGTCTCAAACCTTGAACCTGATACCCTCTACTATTTTACGGTTAGCGCCTATAACGGCTTGGAAAGCCCCTGCTCAAGTGAAGTGTCGACCGTCACGCCTTCCCTCCCATCTTCCGTCCCACCTTCCGTCTAGATCACGACGCCCTTCCCGAATCCCAAGGAAGAAAATATGATCCACGTCATCGGGCACGCCCCGATGACGTGACCGGACTATACTACGGTCGTTCCCCCTGCCCAGAGCTTTCATTGACTCCCACATTTCATTTTGTTAGCTTCAATTCCCGCCGCGTTGCTGGCGATCTCTTACATTAAGAAGAATCTATCGACATCTTGGCGCTTCATTCTGAAAGGAGTTTCGATGGCCACTCCAGCGGCGTTGACTGAACTACTCATCGAGTTACACAATAAGGCCACCCAGCTCCGTATCGAGAGTGTGCGTGCAACCACCGAAGCAGGGAGTGGCCATCCCTCCAGTTGCTGTTCTGCCGCCGATATTGTCGCCGCGCTCTTTTTCTCTGTGATGCGCTATGACCCGAAGAACCCCAAAGCTCCCAACAGTGATCGCTTCGTTCTTTCAAAAGGCCACGCGGCCCCTCTTCTCTATGCCGCCTGGGCCGAGGCAGGGCTGTTCCCTAAAAGCGACTTACTCAAGTTACGGACGTTGAGCTCTGATTTAGAGGGACATCCGACTCCCCGCCTTCCGTTCGTCGACATGGCCACGGGCTCGCTCGGGCAGGGTCTCCCTGTGGGTGTCGGGCTCGCGCTGAATTCGAAATCCGTCGACAAGACAAGCTACAGGACTTACGTCCTAATGGGGGATGGAGAATCCGTCGAAGGATCGGTGTGGGAGGCAGCCGACGTCGCACGCCATCATCGTCTCGACAACCTCTGTGGCATTGTCGATGTCAACCGCCTCGGTCAAAGCGATCCCACGATGCTGCAACACGATATGGAGAGCTATCGCTTACGGTGGGCCGGCTTTGGCTGGCATGCGATCGTCGTGGACGGACACAATCTCTCTGCCCTACTCACCGCCTTCGACGAAGCATCCCGGACCACGGGGAAACCGACGGTGCTGTTAGCCAAGACCTTCAAGGGCCGGGGTATTTCCTCTATGGAAAACCTCCCCGATTGGCACGGCAAACCCTTGAAGAAGGGTGGAGAAACGCAAAAGGCGATCGACGAATTGACGGCACAACTCAAGCCAAGCCAGATGCACATTCAAATTCCGCCCCCCCCCGCCGCTTCGTCCACACAGGCATCGATCGGATCCTTGCCGATGCCTCCCTACAAACTCGGCGACTCGGTCGCGCCGCGCGAAGCCTTTGGTGCCGCGCTAGCCGCACTGGGTGACGTCCATCCGCTCGTCGTCGGACTCGATGCCGATGTCAAAAATTCCACCTATACGGACAAATTCGGCAAGAAATTTCCCGACCGGTTTTTTGAAAACTTCATCGCCGAGCAAAATATGCTCGGCGCGGCAGCCGGTTTTGCCGCATGCGGCAAGATTCCTTTCGTCGCCACATTTGCCGCTTTCTTTACCAGAGCCTACGACTTCATCCGCATGGCAGCCATTAGCCAATCGAACATCAAGCTGGTGGGCACTCATGTCGGCGTGAGCATTGGAGAAGACGGCCCATCCCAAATGGGGCTTGAAGATATCGCCATGATGGCCGCACAACCCGGCGTCGTCGTGCTCTATCCCTCCGACGCCACCTGCACCTATCGATTGGTCGAATCCGCGGCCCGTCACAAAGGAATGGTGTATCTGCGCGCAGGCCGGCCTAAAACACCGGTCATCTATGGACCCGACGAGCGCTTTCAGATCGGCGGCTCGAAAGTCCTTCGCCAGAGCGCCTCAGACCTCCTCACGATCGTGGCAGCGGGCGTGACGCTCTTCGAAGCGCTCAAAGCCTACGATCAGCTCAAGGCGGCGGGGATTTCCGTACGCGTGATCGATCTGTACAGCATCGCACCGATCGACCGCACCACCTTGCTCGACAGTGCCCGAGCCACTCAAGGCCGCCTCCTCACCGTGGAGGACCACTACGCCCATGGAGGACTTGGCGACGCTGTCCTCAGCGCGGTCGGAACGGAAGGCATGAAGGTCTACAAACTCGCAGTCCGGACTATTCCCCATAGCGGGAAGCCCGAAGAACTCGTGGATCACTATGGAATCGGAGAACGATCAATTGTCGAAACGGCCAAGCAGATCACCAAGTAAGAGGTCCGGTTCCGTCCTTCCTCAGGGGCTGGACCGCATTCCTCTCCTGAACATTCTCTCTGCGCCCGATCGCCAACGGATGCTGCAGGAACTGACCGAAACCCATTACGGTAAGGACGATTACATCTTCCGTGAAGGCGATCCCACCAAATATTTCCATATCGTCAAGGAAGGAACCGTGAAGTGCGTGAAATCCACGCCGGAGGGGAAAGAATGCACGCTGAAAATGCTGATGCCAGGAGATCTTTTCTGTTGTGATGCTGCAGCATTCGATGGAACCTCGCATCCCGGCTCGGCCCAGCCGATGGGAGATGTGAGCATTCTCCGGATGAGCAAAAAAGCCTATTTCGATATGCTGCGACGGAGTCCGGACGCGGCGATCGAGGTGATTAAATACCTGGGCAACCGTTTGAATGAAGCCCAGGAGAAAACCAAGGACCTGGCACTCGACCCTGCCGACCAACGACTCGCGTCACTGCTGGTTGACCTTGCGACCCGCAACGGAATCAAGGATCCTAACGGAATCCGTCTGACGGTTCGGATGACCAGGCAAGACATGGCCAATATGGTCGGGATCACAACGGAAACGGCCATTCGGATCATGAGCCGGTTCAAGCGTGACCGGTTGGTTTCAGGCACCGCCAACCGCCTCCTGATTCGCGATCTTCCCGGACTGAAGACTCTTGCCTCCGCTTCATAACCCCTGCTTTCTACCGCGACTAGGAAAAATCATAAACATGACATAGATCATGTTTATTGCTATCGATCTGGCGTATGGTCATCCGGTGAATGTGTACGCCTTCGCAGTCCTGATCCCATCAGAGCTGTGCATCCGAGCGATCACAGAACCGCCCAACCATTACAAGAGGAGCAGAAACAATGCGTGCAGCACAGAGAAGATTCGGCGCCTTCGCCCTACTCACAGGCTTCCTCGCTGGAAGCCTAGTCCTGTCATCACCGACCTGGGCCAAGACCCATGACGTGGCCATGACGGCAGTCGAGACCGACGTCGTCATTGAAGGAAACGGAGAGAGGTACGCTGCCTGGACCTTCGACGGCCAAGTTCCCGGACCGGTCGTGCGCGTGACGGAGGGCGACACGATCAATTTCACCCTCACCAATCCCGCCACGAATAAAAATCCGCATGCGATGGATTTCCATGCGGCCGAAATCGACTTCCTGAAAAACTATCGGGCCATCAATGCCGGCGAAACCATCAGCTTCACGTTTGTGGCCAAGAAGCCGGGTATCTTCTTCTACCATTGCGGAGCGCCTCCGATGATCCAACATGTCGCCCGCGGCATGTTCGGCGCGATTATCGTAGACCCGAAGAATTCCAAAGCCTGGGCAAAGGCCGATCGCGAATATGTCCTCGTGCAGTCCGAGTTCTTCAAGAATCCTGACGATGTGCAGGCGATGTTCGATCGCAAGTATGACAATGTCCTCTTCAACGGCGGGATCTTCAAGTACCATCCGTTCGTCACCGGCGGCGGCAAGTTGGATGCGAAACCGGGCGAGCGCGTCAGGATCTATTTTGTGAATGCCGGGCCAAATGAGTTCTCCTCGTTCCATCCCATCGGCGAAATCTGGGATAACGTCTACGAGAGCGGCAATCCGACCAACAAGTTGACGGGTGTGCAGACCTATGTGGTGGGACCAGGTAGCGCGGCAACGTTCGACGTCGTCGTGGAATCGGCCGGCGCGTACCCGCTCGTCACGCACTCGCTCACCGGTGCGCTTCGTGGCGCGATTGCGGTATTGTTGGTGGGACCCGATGCCAAACCGGCACCCCTCATGCCGATGGTGCCCTGGAAGGTGACAACGCCTCAGACCGGGATTACACCTGTACCGTAACAGACAGACACGGGACCGGCCGACTTTCTCAAAGTCGGCCGGTCGCTCCATTCAATTGACAGGAGAATGAGCCTCTCGCTCGTGAGCAACTAGCCATGCTGAACGTCGCATTAGCTCCTCTCACCCTTCTCAGCACTCTCTGGTGCGTCACGCTTCTCTATAGCACCGCTGCTCTAGCAGGCCCACCAAGAGAGCGCATCGCTCTCATGCTGACAGGATCAAACTGTCGTGAGGTACAACAGAATCTCGCGACCACCTTGCGAATAACCGATGGAGTCTTCGCCGTGGACGGCGGCAGCGTCCCTCAACATCTCCTCATCGATATCGAGGAAGGAAAGATCTCCACGCACGACATCCTCACGATCGTTCAGACGTCGGCAGGCGCCCTTTCTTGCCAGATCGCAATTATGCAATCATGCATCACCGCCCCCAGGCTCACCAAAACAAACGCATCAGCCAAGTAGGAACCCGCCTCATATAAATCCTGCCACACAGCAGGCATATATAAGAATACCTACCAGCTGCCAGCCTCCAATTCCTATCTCCTCCAACATTTCGAACATGAACCTCTGCTCAATCTTCTGCATCCTGCCTTATCGGTTCTCGGGCCTCTGCTCATAACCTTCATGATTTGGGCAGTGCGCCGAGGATGAGTCGTCGTTTGAACATATGCGGATCGACAGTCAGTGGGCCAACAGATCAATCGCTTCAAAGACCGTTACGCCCGAACCTCTTGAGGAGCGATCCGCGCCGAACGCTTCTCCATAACAACTTCGCGAACCAATGTGATCAGTTGAGCCCGTTCATAAGGCTTCCTTGCACAGGCGTGAGCTCCCTCACGAATTGCGCGGTCCCTCCAGTCTGAGTCCTCACCCGACACAATGACTACCGGGGTCTCTGGCCAGACGTGCCTGCAAATTGCCAATAATTGGATCCCGTTAAGTCCTGGCATGTGATAATCGGAAATTACCAAGTCAAAGTGCTGCGTTTTTAACTCCTGAAGCGCGTCAAGACCGTTACCGGATTGAACGACGTTGAACCCTTCATATGTGAGTAGGGCCGACAATAATGACCGGACACTTGCGTCATTATCGACAATCAGTATTTGTTGCCCATAGCCGCCTGGATGCATGACGCCTCCTTCACAGCATATTTGCATATATTGCTTGTTCTACACGACGACAGAAGATGGTGGGGGAGATGCAGGCCTGGTCGTACTTTTTTTCCGAATCCTCGCAAGCTTCTATAATGATGCAATGATGCATCGATTCAGTGATCGAGTGAACAACCAGCGATAGGGAGTCGTGGAACTCTCGACAACAGACGACGCACGTGGTGATTTCGATTGGCCTCAATCATGGCGTCCTCGATATTGCCACAATTCAGGCAGCGCACGACTTCGCACCGTTCAGTCGTGCCTTGGGGATCTGAAAGCTGCTCCGGCACAACACAGCCGTTACATCGCGCACAGTGCATAATAGCCTCTCCCTATCAGTGTGTGATGCAAATCGCGCCTATAAAACCGTCTGCTCAGACGATCTAGAGGGTCCTTCCCTACTCGGGATAGTTGAAAGAACACTCTGCTCGTTCACGTGGTAAAGCCGATGGTCTTCCATGCGATAGATCAGCGGCACAACAGGGATGGTCGGGTATCGGACGCGCAACCGCTGGGCTTCGGCCACCAGGAAGTCGATTTCATTGCCGATTTCAAACATGGCCACTGAATTCATGAAGTGGGCCTCGGCCCATTCTCGCTGCCAACCGCCTCGCTGAACCAGCCGGGAGATGAATAGTTCACGGCGATTCATCAAATTGACCATCTCGCAGTTCGTATGCCCAACCAATGCGATCGCGGAGACCCCGCCGATCGCTATGGCATATGATATCTGGAATTCGCTGTATCGCAAATTGCAGCCAGCCGAACGGATGATATAGGCAAAGTTTTCAGGAATACTCAATCGTTCTCGATGATCCATGCACATTCCCACTAAGATCTCAGCCTGACTGTAGGGGCTGTGGGTCGCTCCCAGATTGTGGTAACGAAGGAAATCTTCGATCGGTGTTCCTCGAACCTCCGGTGCGATGTCCGACAAGGATTCGATCGGTCGTAATAAGATCACATGATCCTCCCGTCGGTTCGCGGAATTTCTTCTTGTGCACGAATCTCGTAATCCCACAGAAGAGGAGCCATGACCACGAGATCTTTCTCCTGAAGATGGTGCAGTACCTGAAACAGCGTCTGCCACGTGTACTGAGGAAATGCATATGAGAGTATGGTGAAGGTCACCCGGCGACGCTGTGACACAAGGCGATGAACAGCAGACTCTATGTGCTGCGTCATGACGGGATTCATCTGACCGCCCATCCTTGTGCCCTCCTTAATACGGTCTGGAGAAATTCTTCTGCAATTCCATATTGCAAAACTTAGTCCGTATAGATAAAACTCTCGTGCTGTGTCCCCCAAAAGCATAACTCCCCGACTGCAGTAGCCAAATGGAATCAGTCAGTAAGACATCGTATGCGATGTGCACCCATTTGGATCCCTGCCTCATTCCGCTTCGCACGGTGTGGGTAGTGCGGATTCGCCCGGTTCTCACCTCAATCCTCTTTCACGACAAACAATTCTCTTCTCTCCACCAACGTTTTTGAAGGGCGTTGTCCTTGCTGTGTGTGAGTGCCTTCGGTCATTTCAACCACCAGTCAAACTGTGGGGAGGGAAAATGAAAATGGTTTCGTCGCGGAGTCGAGTCTATGCGGGACAGGCTCTAGCTGTAATAGTGGCTATCCTCACCGTGCTGTTGTTCGCTCAGCCTGCTCGCGCGGAGGGAGACGATTACCGCGCCCTACGACTCCTGCTGGACAAGGGGATCATCACGCAACAGGAATACGACCAAGCCGTCCAAGAGGAGCAACGCGCAAACGCCGAAGCGGAACAACGTGCAAAGGCCCAAGCGGAACAACTCGCGAAGCAAGCGGCGGCGTTCAGCACGAGGCGTGGCTTACAAGTCAAGATGGGAGGCTTCCTCGAAATCGATTTCATCGGGGACAGTACGCAAAGCTTTAAGGAAATCATTGGCAACCAAGCGGTCTTGCGAAGCAATACGGTAGGAGGTGCGAACAGCCAGTTAATTTCCAGCCCTCGTAACAGCCGGATCACCTTCGATGTGCGAGCCCCAGAGCGGGACGGCATGAAGAGCCGTCTTTATTTCGCGATGGACTTTCTAGGGAACCAATCGGCGATCGGCCCTTCAACCGGCGTGTCTGAGTACTCGTTCTATACCAGCCCGGTGCCGCGCATCTTTCAGTTGTATGCCCTGATGGAAACTCCAGCTGTCGATGTGAAGATCGGGCAGGATTGGTCGCAATTTGGATTCATGTCACAATATTCGAGGGGGACAGTATCGGTCGCGGCGACACCAGCGAATATGTTTAATCGGTGGATTCAGGCCAGCGTGTCGAAGCGTCTCTGGTTGACGGACACGCTGACCCTGACTCCCGTCTTCTCCGTGGAGCGGCCGCCACAGGCCGATGCTACTCTTCCCTCCTTTGTTGCGGGGGTGCAGGTCGCACATCACGGCCTGCAAGCACCGTATGTCGGTGCTTCGTCAAACGAGCTGGAACTCATGCCGTTGAGCATGCAAATTAGTGGAGTTGGGCGAAGGCTCGAAGCGAATTCTGGAGGACCGACAAACTCATCCAGCGGGCAACCGAATCTGAGTAGTCAGACGTATGTGACTGGCTGGGGGGTGTCCTCGGCTTTATTCATCCCAGTTCTCCCATCACGGGATGGAAAAATGGGCAACACGGCACACGTCTTGATGGAGGGTGTCACGGGTGCTGGAATTGCTGACATGTTTAACGGATTGACTTGGGGAGTCTGCAACCCGACGTGCGGGTCGACAGGAAACACCGGCTTTGGCGGGGCGGCCTTCGGCCAGACCAACATCGATGGTGGCCTCGCAGCCGTGAGCAGTCAGACCGGCAAGTTCGAAGCGATTCGCACAACCTCGATGATGGTGCACACCACCTACTTTCTTCCCGACGACGCCAAGACCTGGATTGGCGGAGGCTATGGAACGATCTACTCCACCAACGCGGCTCAAATGACCTGTACGGTCAGTGCGGCATTCTGCGGCGGAGCAGTGCGAACGGCGCAGAGCATCTTTATTCGGGATGCGATCTACTATGGGTATGTGTTCCACAATTTTACGCAGGAAATACGTGTCGGGTTGGAAACGAACTGGGTTCGCACGACCTATGCGGATGGGAACAATGCCGAGAACCGCCGAATACAACTTTCTTTCTTCTACCGTTTCTAGCCCGTCTGGCCCAAGCCAATTGATCATCACAGCTTCTCGCGACTCATGCAGAAATTCGCGGATTATCCGGTCTATCAGCAATAGCGCCAGATGATCGCGATCGCGTGTGATAGCAAATGTGCACATTTGCTATTCATCAAGTTTCAGCCTCATCCTTACAACCGTATTGTGTGCGCTTTTGATTCCCTATGTGAGGAATCGCATTGGGCGAACTGAGCAAAACCGCTCCTATTCAATGTCAGACCTAGGGTAAAACCCAGGTCCGTCCACTTACTTTCCTGTACGATGGCAACTTCCGCAAGCAATTTCATGCTGACGCGGGCTCGTGACCAACCCGCATGCTAACGGAATAGAACTTGCGGCCTTTTTGGCGCTTCGATTTAACATGCATATCGGAGGAAGAGTAAATGATAGACCTCACGCTGCTCGACGCCATCGGCCACAACCTGACCGCGCCAATGCCGCTTTTTTTTGCCTTGGGCATTCTGGCGACCTTGATCCGGTCAGAGCTCAAGGTGCCGGACGCTCTCTATATTGGATTGGCGCTCTACCTGCTGGCCGCCCTTGGATTGCACGGTGGAGCGGAAATCCGTGAAGTGGGAATCATTGCGATCTGGATGCCTATCGTCGCCTGTTTCCTGCTGGGATCTCTGATTCCTGTCGCCGGCTATTTTATTCTTCGTTATATCGGCAAGTTCAGCATCATATGACTCAGCCGCGATCGCGGGACACTATGGATCGGTGAGCGCAGTCACTTTCGCTGTAGCCACGCAATTCTTATCCAGTCTTCAGGTCAAGCCCGAGGGATATTTGTCTGCCTTTCTGGCAATCCTTGAGCCAACTGGTGTGGTCGTTGGGATTTTAATGGCACGGATCGCACTCCAAGTTGAGATGCGGCGACACAGTGAGTCGAGTGAAAAAACGAAGACCCGCGGAGGATGGATCCGGCCCGTTCTGCACGAAGCGCTGACTGGGGAACATCGGCCGAGATGCCTTTATCTATAGCGACGGCAAATTCGTAGACCTCGCCGCATTTGTGAGACCGCCAGGGATTGCATTGGCAGTGAACGATCAGGCTGAGGCAGTGGGATGGTACACCCTCATTCCGGTGCCGGGGTCCGATTTCCCTTCGGAGGGACACGCCTTTCTGTATCGAGGTCGGAAACTTATGGATTTAGGCACCCTTGGAGGCAAAGAAAGTGCGGCGACGGATATCAGCAACGCCGGTCAGATTGTAGGCTATGCCAGCACATACAGTGATGAAACTCATGCCTTCTTATACCAGCAAGGCAGGATGACGGACCTGGGAGCGCTGGGGGGAACGGATAGTCGTGCAAACAGCATCAACAATCATGGCCATATCGTGGGTGGGGCGAACGTGGCAGGCTCTAACAAAACGCATGCGTTTCTTTATGTGGAAGGGAAGATGACGGACCTGGGAACATTAGAGGGTCAAGAGAGTACGGCTCTGGCCATCAACGACCCTGGACAAATCGTCGGGACCAGTGGCTCGCGGGGATTTCTGTATAGCCAGGGAAAAATGATCGATCTCAATGCGCTCCTTTCGCAGGGATCCGGGTGGAAGACCCTGAGCCCCCGCTGCATCAACGATCGTGGCCAGATTGCCGGGGTCGGAATCGCCGCTGACGGAAAGCCCCACATCTTTCTCATGATACCCGCTCCCTAGGAGGCTGCGGAAAAACTATTGTGGCACGCTAGAATATATCTCGATAGTCCATACACGTGGCTTAACTGATGAAGACGCCCAAAGGATGCTCAAAAATGCCCGTTCAGCAAGGCGCCGCATGAAGGCCCAGAGGCCTACCCTCTGGAATACGATGTGGGTATTAACAAGGCAAGAACGCTGCTGGCGTACTGTTTCAACGTCCTGGCTGGATCTCATAGAATTGATTGGCTGGCGGTCAAGCACAGGACCACAACTGTTCTCTTTTGACAATAATCCATCGTCTTAACTTTAGGATGCCCTGACCACCTCGGAGAAACTTACGGAAAGGTCCCTGACTCGCCTCTTCAACGATCTTCCGATCGGACGGAAACCGCTTCCGGTTTCCTGATTACCCATCAACGATTCTAGTTTCAGGAATGTCTCAAGAGTGCTGGCGTCAGCCTATCGCTAGTCTAGCTCTCGGTTATTTTGTGCTATTTCCGCACGAACGAGCTGTCCATTTCCAAATTCAGTTGTTCGTTTTATCGTGTCTCTTCAGCCTAGCCTCGCAGAGATTTCATAGGCAAAATTTGCACTCGGCATCTCCTCGATCCAATCGATCATGATGCTCTCCCTCGCGCTGGCCATTCTCATGGGGCTGGTGCTCATCGGACCTTTCCGGGTGTTTTAGACGAGCGCGATGGAGGCACTCTTTCAACGGCGCTGCACTGGCGGGATAGGTGAATTCGTTGATCGGCATGTGCTCCTGGGATGAGACGACATCCTGCATCATTCCTGAGGATCACGCCGCAGAGTATACAGCCTGCGCCCTGCGTGCTAGCATGGGGTCAGACCCATTCCCGCCCTGGTTGATGTAGATGTTTAGGCCTGTTCCTACAGCCACTTTTTTTCGCAGAATTCCGTATAGGCTCATTGCCTCCGTGGTCCTCATGCTGGCCCTGGTGGTCTCAGTCATCCTGCTCTTCAGTTTGGAGGAGGAGAAACTGTTGCTCCAGGGACTCACGCAGGGCAAGGCCGTTCCGACCGAATTATTCCCCGCGTTGTGGCGGTCTCGCCACGATCTGATCGTCGTCACTTTGCTGGTGTTCTTGGTGAGTGCCATCGGGATCGCGGCGGTCATCACCTTCCTCCACTACGACAGCACCAGACGAACCCTCGAAGAAGTGAAGGGGCTGGCGCGGAACATCCTTCAGAGCATTCCGACCGGCGTGCTCACGGTAAATCGGAGCGGAGTGATCACGGCCGTCAATCCCACGGCAGGGGCAGTACTGAAACGATCGGGTGCGGATTTGCTCGGGAATTTGTACGAATCCGTGTTTGCCGAGGGAGAGACCATCCGGGCGGTGCTTGAAGGGGCACTCAGGCATCACCAGCATGTCAGTCAGAAAGATTTGCCCTATGAGAGCCAGGATCGGATCCCGCACACCATCCGGGTCAGCACGGCCGAGCTTACAGGGGACGATGCAGAACCGGCCGGGGTCATCCTGCAGGCCCAGGATGTCACAGACTGGCTTGCGCTCGAGCAACGAGTCCGCGTGGCGGACAAGCTGGCCGCATTACACACGTTGTCGGCAGGAGTGGCCCATGAGTTGCGGAATCCCCTGAGTGCCATGGATTTGAATCTCCATCTACTGGAAGAGGAACTCAGGGAGCGGGACTCCCTGCCGGAGCAGGGAGCGCGTTATCTCCATGTCTTGAACGCGGAATGCCGGCGCCTCTCGGTCATCCTCGACAATTTCATGAAGTTCGCCCGCCCCGGGTCGGTCGGCCTCCACGAGGTAAACGTCTCCGCCCTGATCGAGCACATCATGGCGCTAATGCAATTCGAGGCGGAAGAGCGGAAGATCCGCCTCGAACAGGCAGTTGAGGAACCGTTGCCGTCCGTTCTGGGGGACGAGACGGCCATCAGTCAGGTCCTGGTGAATATCATCGTCAATGCGTTTCATGCCATGCCGAACGGCGGGCTCTGCCGCGTCGTGGCCGAGACACGTCACGCCAACGGCACGCGCTGGGTCATCGTGTCGGTGAAGGACACGGGGATCGGTATCAAGAAAGAGGAGCTCGTGCGGGTGTTTGAACCGTTCTATACGACGACGACCAGCGGAACCGGCCTGGGGCTCGCCATCGCCCATCGGATCATGGAAGATCATGGTGGCACCATCCAGGTATCCAGCACACCGGAGATCGGGACCACCGCCGTGTTGACGTTTCCTGTCACAGTCGAAGAAGGGCAATCGATGGGGATGACCTCATGAAGCTACATGCACACATCCTCGTCGTGGATGACGAGATCAATATCCGCGGGGCGTTGGTCACGATGCTCGAGAAGAAGGGGCACCAGGTGCGCGGAGTGGCCAGGGCAGAGGAGGGGTTGGCACAACTGGAAGCGGCCCCCGCCGAGTTGGTGATTACCGACCTTCGGATGCCGGGGATCGGAGGCATGGCGTTCCTGTGTCGGCTCAAAGAGACATGGCCGGATACGGAAGTCGTGGTCATGACCGCGTACGGGTCCATCGATACGGCAGTCGAGGCGATGCGTCGCGGAGCCTATGACTATCTCACGAAGCCCATCGATCGCGAGCGGTTTCCCATCGTGGTCGACAAGGCGCTGGAGCGACATGCGCTAACAACTGAGAATAAACAGCTCAGGGACCGCCTCGAAACCAGGACGCGCTTCGATCAAATGGTCGGCGAGAGCGAGCCTATGCAGCAGGTCTACAGACTGGTGGAGATGGTGGCGGACAGCGATGTCACGGTGTTGCTCACGGGAGAAAGCGGGACCGGCAAGGAACTCATTTCCCGCGCGATCCACCATAAGAGCCCGAGAGCCGACGGCCCATACATCACGTTGAATTGCGGAGCCCTGCCGGACAATCTTTTCGAAAGCGAGTTGTTCGGCTATGAAAAAGGGGCGTTTACCGGCGCCATGGCGACCAAGATGGGACGGTTCGAGCTTGCCGACGGCGGCACGCTGTTGCTGGATGAGGTGGGTGAGCTGTCCCTCAAGTCGCAAGTCGATTTTCTGCGCGTATTGGAGACGAAGGAATTCAGGCGTCTGGGCGGAACGAAGCTGCTCAAAGTCGATACTAGGATCATCGCCGCCACTAATCGTAATCTTGAAGAAGCGGTCAAGCAGGGAGACTTCCGGGAAGACCTCTACTACCGACTCAATGTTGTGCCCATTCGCCTCCCACCGCTCCGTGATCGGACGAACGATATTCCCCTGCTGGTAGATCGGCTTCTCGCGGAGTGCTCTGCTCACCATCACCGCGAATCGAAAGACGTATCACAGGAGGCCATGCGGCTATTGCGGTTGTACGGGTGGCCGGGAAACATTCGCCAGCTCCGGAACCTTATGGAGCGGTTGGTGGTCACGGTGAAAGATACGATGATCCAGCCGGAACACTTGCCTGAAGAAATCCAGGTCAGCAAGGAGGACGCGCATACGATGGTGGTGACTCTGGGGACATCGTTGGATCAACTTGAGCGAGAGGTGATCCAGCGGACGTTAACAGAAATCACGAATCATCGAGAGAAGGCTGCCAAGTTGCTAGGTATCAGTCTCCGGACGCTCCAATATAAGATCAAAGAGTACGGTATCCGGGACTAGCGACGCCCTCTGCTCGGCCGTTGGATGTGCATTCCCCTCGTCTGCCGCGTTGCCTTGCCCGATTCTCAACTCATGCGTCTGCGCAGTCGTCCTTGTGCTGATGGACGTAGGATGGTTGCTGATTCTGTGAGAATTACAGTGTGTCTTTCCTGGAGGACGCACTATCTGCAATTCTTGCAGCAGTCGACGAGCAATCAGAGAGCGAGCTGTATTGCCTATTTTCAAAGCGTCGTAACCCCGCAATTTATTTCAAGTCAATCCAGCAATATTGCCCCGTCCATACATGGCATTCTCCCTGCATTGGCTTTCGCGTATGCGGGAGCGGATGGTGATCTTCTACACGAACGAGACCGGAAGGATCTTGAAGGAAGAAGTCAAAAAGCGGAGGTGCGAGCAGGGCAATGCACATCGGTATCACATCACCACAGCCGAGTCCGGCCACCCGGTCTGAGCCGTCACGTCATGGATTAAGCGGGTGAACCTGCTGCAGACGCGGTTGATGGACTGTCCTACGGACACCCTGACACGTTGTGCGCTCGCCTCGCTGCTGGAAGAGCTGGGGCAGCCGGAGGAAGCCTTGTGTAATTGGAACGCGGTTCTGGTCTGCGATTCCAACAATCTGAAAGCTCGAGAAAGGGTGGCTCGATGCCGGCAACGCACCGGGCGGCCCCTGCAGTCCGGTCTGTGATGGGACCATGCCCATAATCTGGGGGCATCTTGAGAAAGTAGACGAACTGTCGGCGTATTCTCCGCATATCCAGGTGAGGACATTATTACCAGGCGGAATCGGCATACGGGTCCGCCTCAACATTGGGGCACAGACTCTCATCGCTAGAGGAACCAAGCCGGTTGAGGTGTCGGGTCTACGGGAGGGCGAGTTCGTGGAAGTGTCCTATCAGCAAGGGAAGGCTGGAAGGTTGGATGCTGCCACGATCTATGTTCGACCGGAGCGGACCGTGCTCGGCTAGCTCGGTCACACGGGCGATTCGGTCTTATCATTCAGCACTATCGGGTGGGGAACGATCATCATGATGTCGGCGGTCTGCGGTCGCGTTGAATCGGTCGCCTACCGACCAAACATCCGATCCTGGAGCTGAAACACGAGGGAATTCCCCGCATCGAATGCATCGTGGGAGTGGGCTCCAGGATTGTGAAAAGCTTTGCGCGGATAAACTTCGACAACATTCGTCTCGGCGATTTCGTGGTGACAACTCTTGCGGAGCATTCCGGACGTCGGAAAATCGAAAGGATCGATGTCATCATAAAATTCGAAACGATTTGGTGATGGGAGTTGATGAAGGGTGATGCCAGTCGACGCCAACCAGTTATGTCCGGTGAACGGAGAGGAACAAGAACTATGACATTGAAGCAGGGCTATAGGATGAGATATCTATGTGCCGCGCTGATTGCCGCACTTGGTGGAACTGGGGAAGTGGCCTGGGCGTATGAAGAAACAACCGTATTGGAGGGAGGAACCCTTGTCGGCACCGTGACGCTCGAGGGCAAGCTGCCACGCCCGAAGGGCTACAACCTGATCACGCTCCCGGATCAGGTGTATTGCGGGCGGATTTCCGATGGCCATGGATGGCGGCTGCTCCAGCCCTTCAACGTGGGTCAAGCCGGACAGTTCCGCGACGTGGTGGTGTATCTCGAAAACATCGAGAAAGGAAAATCCTTCTCTCACGTGCATCCTCCGCGAATCGAAGCCAAGGATTGTCAATTCGTTCCCTTTACGACTGTGGTGCGTGAGAAACAGGACGTGGTCGTTGTGAATATGGATCCGGTCATGCATGACATTCAGGCCTATGAAACCTCTCAGCTTGGCCCGCGCGTGCTCTTCAACGTGCCGCTCCCGATGAATCCGCAGCACCCGCGAAACCTCAAAGACGGGAGCGATGCGGCGATGTATCACAAGCACCTGGCCGGCGAACCGATGAAGCAGCTCGTCGGGATGTCGAAGGGCCGCCGGGTGTTCGTCATGCAATGCGGGTTCCATGCGTACATGGAGAGCTGGGGACTCGCGATGGAGAATCCCTATTATGCGCTGACCGATCAGGATGGCCGGTTTGAAATCGGCGACATCCCTCCCGGCACATACAAGATGGTGGTCTGGCATCCATATCTCGGCGGCACGAAGGAACAGACCATCACGATCCAGCCGAAGAGCCAGGCGAAAGTAGACATGAAAATCCCCGCCCCCACCGGGCGCCTCTATGCCAACGAGATGGTGGACAAGCCCTATACCAGATACGGCATCACCGATGATGCCCAGAGCCACATCGTGCCGACGCTGACCCGGCAGAAACCGTGATCGAACCGGTATGATTCGCGCGCCCTTCTGCTGTATTCGCCGAGACGCGGCTGCCATGCGGTCTCGCCCTTTCAGCGGTCCACGTACCGCACAAAAGTACGTGGACTTCTCTCTCAGACTCCACACGCCGGCTTCACGACGCGTGCAGACAATGTCGCAACGAGCCGTCATGAATGATGCTTGGTAGCTCCGACGGCATGCTCATTCTCTTACTGCTCCTCCTTGCGAGCTACGCGGTCGGCGTCGTGCTTCCGTTCTGTGTCCCGCGAAAGCCGGAGACGCAAGGGATGGTGGGGAGTGTCTGCGCCTGTGCAGCAAGCAGCATCGGCATCGCATTTGGGATCAGTGGGCTGGTCGCTTCTGAACCACTGACGGTTTCGGCCGCCTCGACCATCCCCTTTCTTGCCTTTGCGGTCCGGCTCGATCCCCTCGGCTCCTTCTTCGTTCTGACCATTTCCCTTGTCGGACTGGCTGCCTCCATCTATGCCATGGGGTATCTCAAGGTGTCCCACGGCCGGGTCTCCATAGCCGCATTGGCAGCCTTGACGAACGGGTTCCTCCTTTCGATGACGCTGGTGGTTATCGCCGATAACGGATTCTTCTTCCTCATTGCCTGGGAGCTGATGTCACTGGTCTCTTACTTCCTAGTCGTCACGGAGCACGAGAAGACGGACGTCCGCTACGCCGGATTCTTCTACCTGGTCATGACGCACGTAGGCACTGTTTTTGTGGTTCTGACTTATCTAATCTTGTTTCAATCGGCCGGTTCATTTTCCTTTGAAGCCTTTCGTCATCCCGAGCAGCCTTTGCCTGAAGGGACGCGCACTCTGGTTTTTCTCGCCGCCTTGGTCGGCTTCGGGACGAAAGCCGGGATCGTGCCGTTGCATGTCTGGTTGCCCTACGCCCATCCGGCGGCGCCGTCGCATATCTCAGCCCTCATGTCCGGCGTTATGATCAAGACCGCGATCTATGCGCTGATCCGGATCTATTTCGATTTCCTCGGCGGGCAGTTCCCCTGGTGGTGGGGCTTTGTAGTGCTGCTCGTCGGGACAACATCGGCATTACTGGGCGTGATGTATGCGCTCATGGAGCATGACCTCAAACGTCTCCTTGCGTTTCACAGCGTGGAAAATATCGGCATCATTTTGCTCGGCATCGGTGCCGGCATGATCTTTCAAACCTACGGGCTGAAGGAATTTGCCGCGCTGGGGCTCCTCGCCGGGCTCTACCACACGATCAACCATGCCATGTTCAAAGCGCTGCTATTCATGGGTGCGGGGTCGCTGCTCTACGCCACCCATACAGGCAACATGGAAGAGTATGGGGGGCTGCTGCGGCGCATGCCCTGGACCGGTCTGTTCTTTCTCATCGGCGCCGTGTCGATCTCGGCGCTGCCTCCGACCAATGGATTCGTGAGCGAATGGTTGGTGTTTCAAACGCTCTTCCTGAGTGTTCAACTCCCGGTCCTGTTTCTCAAATTAATGCTTCCGATTGCAGCGGCCCTCTTGGCCTTGACCGGTGTCTTAGCTCTGGCCTGTTTTGCCAAGGCCTTCGGCATTTCGTTTCTGGCCCTCCCGCGAAGTTCCCATGCACGCCATGCAGAAGAAGTCCCGATCACGATGCGGATCGGGATGGGAATCCTGGCCGTATTGTGCGTCGGACTCGGCCTGGCTCCGATGATCGTGGTGCCGCTCCTCGACCGGATTACGGGGCCGCTGACCGGGGTGTCGATTGGCGACAGGGTGTTGGCGCTCGATGGCTGGGCGTTGGCACCGGTAAACGTGCAGTTCTCCAGCGTCTCGCCACCCGTGTTGGGGGCCATGTTGACCGCATGCGGCCTCCTCGGTCTGTGTTTAGCCTTCCTGTTCGGCGGACGCCTGGTGAAGCGCTATTATAAAACCTGGGGCTGCGGGATCAATTTGTCGCCGCGGATGGAGTATACGGCCACGGGGTTTGTCCAGCCCATCAAGCGAGTCTTCAGCACTATTTACCAGCCGACGGTCAAGCTCGAGACCGAGTTTCTGGAAGAGTCCCGCTACTTCGCCAAACGTCGGCGATTTGAATTTCACATCGAGCCGGTCTTTGAGAAATATCTGTACGATCCGGTGATCCATGTCTTCATGGGAATCGCCGACCGGCTGCGCATTCTTCAGGCCGGCAGCCTGCACCTGTACTTGGCCTATATTTTTGTGACGTTGGTGATCTTGTTGTTGTTCGCCGTATAGCAGAATGCTGAAAAAGTCCGCCAGCTTCGTTCTCGCATCGTTCAGACCCTCAACGGGGGAATGGCTGAAGAGGTTTTTCCGTTCGCCAAGACCCATTGCATGGGCGAACGGCACACACGAAGTGCGGTTTGTACCTCCTCGGGCCTTCACTCGCTGCGGCCTTGCCCGCGGAACGGCGCGTCTTGGCGCGCCGGGGTCGGGCGGGTGAGAAGGTCGCCTTTTTGAGCATTCTGCGGGGGTGTTCTCATCGTGCCCAGGACATGGGGACATCGGAGTCGTGCTGTGCCGAATAGTTTTCGCGTAGCCTGTTAGGAGAAACGAGAAGGATGCATTCAATCATTCAAGCCGTTTCGCTGGTTGCGGCACAGGCCGTCTTATTGCTCGCGATATCTCCCTTCCTCGTGGGGCTCATCCGCAAGGTGAAGGCGCGGTTCCAGTGCCGGCGAGGCGCCGGCATTTTCCAACCCTATGCCGATCTGGCCAAGCTCTTCCGCAAGCAGCCGGTGATTTCGACGACCACCTCCTGGATCTTCACCGCCACGCCCTACATTTTGTTCGCCTCCACGCTTTCCGCTGGTCTGCTGGTCCCCGCGTTTACCTCCCAGACTCCCCTGAACTTTGCAGGAAACATCATCGCGCTCGTGTATCTCCTGGCACTGGGGACTTTTTTTCTGATCCTTGCGGGACTCGATGCCGGATCGGCGTTCGGCGGGATGGGCAGCAGCCGGGAAGCGATCGTGGCGTCGCTGACAGAGCCGGCGATGATCCTCTCCATCTTTGCCATTGCGCTGACCGCGGGCTCTACCAATCTCAGCACGATCGTCCATAGGACCGCCCTGATGGAAGGGATCGTGACCGATCCTTCTCCCCATCTCATGGCTCTCGCGGCCCTATTTATCGTGGCGCTCGCCGAGACCGGACGGGTGCCGGTCGATAATCCGGCGACGCACCTCGAACTGACCATGATTCATGAGGCGATGGTGCTGGAATATTCGGGTCGCTATCTCGCCTTAATCGAATGGGCGGCCGGCCTGAAGTTGGCCGTGTTTCTCTCACTGATCGCCAACGTCTTCGCACCCTGGGGAATTGCGACCACTCTGGCGCCAACCGCGATGGGGATCGGGCTCGTGGTCTATCTGGTGAAGATCGCAGGGCTTGCGGTGTTGATCGGGGTCATCGAGTGTATGTTCGCAAAATTGCGGTTGTTCCGTGTGACGGATCTTCTGGGCGTCGCCTTTATCCTGGCGCTCCTTGGGCTGTTGTTCTTTTACATTCTCCGGAGCTGAGCAGATGCAGATTTCTCCGCACATTGGATCGCAACTCGTCGACTTGTGCTCGGCCTTACTCTTGTTGACCTGCTTCGCCATCGTGGCGCAACGGCGGCTGTCCGCCTGTGTCGACTTGTTCGCGCTTCAGTCGGCCTTTCTCGTCTTGACGGCGGCACTGGTAGCCTTTCTGACCGGAAACCATCATATCTACATCGCGGCCGGACTGACCGGCCTGATCAAAGTGATCATCATCCCGCGGGTCCTGAAGAAGGTGATCGAGCGGCTCAACGTCAAGCGGGAACTGGTGATGAATGTGAACGTGCCGGCCGGGCTGTTGATCTGCGGCGCCCTGGTCATGCTGGCCTTCTTCATCACGCAGCCCATCATTCCGCTGGGTTTTCTGCTTACCCGTGATTCTCTGGCCATCGCGCTTGCAATCGTGCTCATCGGTTTTTTCACGATGATCGCAAGACAAAAGGCCGTGTCGCAGCTGGTGGGCTTTCTGGTCATGGAGAACGGCTTGTTTTTGGGCGCCACGGCCGCCACTTATGGGATGCCCTTGATCGTCGAACTGGGTGTGTTCTTCGATGTGCTCATCGCGGCGTTGATCGCGGGGATCTATACGAATCGCTTACAAGACGCGTTCGACAGCGTGGATACCAGTCACCTCACCGTGCTGAAAGAATAAGTAGAGGATCTGTCGATGATCGAAGTGCTTGTCTTGTTGATCGCGCCGCTCCTCGCGGGGGGGCTGAGCTTGGTCATTCACCGGTCCGCGCTGCTCCATGCGATCAACCTCGCGAGTATGGGCCTGCTCGTGGCGGCGGAAATCATGATCACCCGAACCGTCCTGAGGGATGGTCCGTTCACGGTTCTGGGGGGGTTGGTCTATCTCGACGCCTTGTCGGCCTTCATTCTCTTCATCATCGGGGTGGTCGGGCTGGCCTGTTCGCTCTACATGCGTTCCTATATGGATGACCAGGTCGCGCGAGGCGTGATCGCGCCCCGACGACTCAACCTGTTTTTTTTCCTCTTTCACATGTTCTTGCTCGCGATGGTGATTGCGACCGTCGCCAACAGTGTCGGGGTGCAATGGGTGGCCATCGAGGCGACGACGCTCGCCACGACCTTTCTGATTGCCTTCTGGCGGCGGCGAGAATCCTTGGAAGCCGGATGGAAATACCTCATCTTGTGTTCGGTCGGAATCTCCCTCGCACTCTTCGGCGTGGTGCTCACCTATTATTCGTCGCTACAAGTGTTAGGTGATGTCAGCGCGGCGTTGAACGTGACGCAGTTGTTGCCCGTGGCCGACCGGTTGAATCCGCATGTGTTGAAGTTGGCCTTCATCTTCATGTTGGTGGGCTATGGGACCAAGATCGGGCTCGTGCCCATGCATAGCTGGCTACCGGATGCCTACACCGAGGCGCCGGCGCCGGTGGCGGCGATGTTGGCGGGTGTCCTCGAAATTGTGGCGGTCTATGCGATCCTCCGCATGAGGATGATTGTCGACCACGCCGTACCGGCTGCCTTCACCGGCGGGCTGCTGGCATTGCTCGGGTTCACCTCATTTGTGACGGCAGCGTTTTTCATCCTCATCCAGCACAACTATAAACGCCTGTTCGCTTACTCCAGCATTGAGCATATGGGGATCGCCATGATCGGATTCGGCGTCGGAGGACCGCTGGGAACCTTCGGCGGGCTGTTTCACCTGCTGAATCATGCGTTCGCCAAATCAATGGCGTTTTTTGCCGCGGGCAACATTCACCGTCGCTTTCACACGGTGGAGATCGGTCAGGTTCAGGGGCTGGCCATCGCACAGCCCTGGACGGCCATGGCGTTGATGGTCGCGGGACTGGCCTTATCGGCGCTGCCTCCCTTTGCGTCCTTCGTCAGTGAAGTGCAAGTCGTGACGGCTCTAGCTGCGCAA